>ENA-OQKP01000039-OQKP01000039.1-human-gut-metagenome-genome-assembly--contig:-NODE-39-length-125845-cov-11.217288_pt1 | contig 125845 bp, 90 predicted proteins | sample MGYA00242780_ERZ504802 | MGnify/ENA primary metagenome ERZ504802 (study PRJEB26092, sample SAMD00036406) | human gut metagenome | host: Homo sapiens | study: EMG produced TPA metagenomics assembly of... | reverse complement strand
GTCGGATAACCCAGATGCTCCACCACCTGGGCCGTCGTCATCGGCGTGGTGAAATACAACTCCACCGCACGCTCTCGTTCCTCAAGACTGAACATACGAAAATCTTTCCGTTCGGTCTCCAAGAAAATGTCCGCAGCCCCGATTGCGGGAAAAGTTGCGTGCAATTTGTTGAGGCAAGGTCACTGGTTCTGTTTTATGCAACGTGCCGGGTATGGTGGTGACTTGATTGTGGTGTGCGGGCAAGCGAAGTGCTTGCTGGACGCAAATAGAGCATTGCTGGTATGAATGTCTAAATACTCGGTGCGAAAATAAGAAACGGTAAGGGACGCTGATGTCAGCGAAGAGAATGATGAGTGCGGTTGCGGTACTTGCGTCAATGACGCTGGTAAGTGCGGTGTGCGCAGCACCGGCTAGTGCATTGAGCGATGTGAGCGTGGACGCGCTTGCAGATGCGTCGACGGATCCGTTCAGGACACAGACAATCTCCGATGACACCGCTGCTGATGCCATGCCGGATAACCCGGACGCTGCCTTGCCGGATCAGGTTTCTGCTGCGATCCCTGACGATGCAACTGTGGTCTCCGAAGATCATGCCGTTACCGCCGACGGCGAACTGAAGAACATCACCACCGGTGAGACCGTGACTGATCCTGCTCTTGTGGGTACGCAGGATTCTCAGCCTGATCCGCTTGCCAAGACTGACGGTGAATCGTTTATTCCGGTGCAAGCCGATGAGGTCAAACAGAAGGTTGCGGCCAACGGCGGCGACGCGAATGCGGGAGCGGCTGATGCGCAGACCGCCCCAGACACGCCTGATACTCAGCCCGAGCAGCCCCGGCCTAATGATTCGAGTGACTCTGAACAGCCCAATCAGTCCGATTCCTCCGCCCCGTCGGATTCTGCGAGTACTTCTGATTCCGGCGAAGCCATAGGTAACGCTTCGGACAGTGCAACTGCTACGAATGGTGCGGCCAAGGCCACTACCAAGGGTTCAGTGCGACTTGCCGCATTGCAGAACAATGAATACGGTGCTCACTGGGGCTCCTACAACGGTACGGCAGCGTTTTTCGACGCGTCAAACAATCTGTTTGTCCAGCAGGCCAAAGGTGTGATTGATGTTTCTGCCTGGCAGGGCAATATCAACTGGCAGGCCGTGAAAAACTCAGGCGTGGAAGGCGCAATCATTCGCATTGGCTACGGGTGGGACAACGGGTTTGACAAGCAGGCACTTCGCAATATCAGCGAGTGCAGGCGTTTGGGTATTCCGTTTGGCATATACCTCTATTCGTACGCTTATGACGCCAATACCGGTGCTGCTGAGGGATCCAGTTTAGTGAACCTGCTGCAGAAAGCCGGTGTGAGCTCAAGCGATTTGGGCTATCCGGTGTATTACGACTTAGAGAGGTGGACCTGGACGGGTCATGAGGTGCCCAACGACCCTGGGACGTATGACGGCATTGTCAATGCTTGGTATGGCAGGTTGCAATCCGCTGGATACAACAATCTTGCTGTGTATTCATACACTTCTTATCTGAATACTGCGCTCAATAGTGGCAATATCCACTCTAAGACCCGTTGGGTTGCGCAGTATGGTTCCTCGATGGGCTATACGGCATTCCCCACCAATGATCGCGGTTGGCAGTACACCAGCAAGGGCCGTGTGAATGGCATTAGCGGCACCGTGGATCTGAGTGCGTTCGGCAATAAGACTTCAACCGCTCCGGTTGGGGCTACTGGATCTGTATACCGTTTGTATCATCCTGGTATTCGTGTGCATCACTACACTGCTGACGCGCATGAAATGTCAGTGCTCGTGAACCAGCGTGGATGGGTGTATGAGGGAATCATGTTCAAGACCCCTACTTCCGGACAGCCTGTGTACCGTCTCTATCATCCGGGTATTAAACAGCACGTTTTCACTCTTTCTCAGCATGAGAGGAATGTGCTCAGCAAGCAACGCGGATGGATATATGAAGGTGTCGCTTGGCACAGCAACCCTAATGGGGGTACAGCTGTTTACCGTTTGTATAACGGATCCAACTATGAGCACTTCTATACATCAAATCGCAACGAATATAATATTCGCGGCTCACAGGGATGGACAAAAGAGGGTATCGCCTGGCGGAGCTGATTATTCCTGAACAGGATTACTATTTTTGCTGCATTGTTACTCAGTGACGCTTGAGGTATGCAAATTGATTGGTGTCAATGATGAAGGTCTTGCGGTTGTTCTTCGCGATGACGTCAAGGATTATCCCAGTAACAAATAGCAGCAGACCGACAATGACGAGCATGATGGCGCCGATGAGCGTGGGGAAGTGGGCCACGAATCCGGTCGTGGCGAATTCGTAGGTCACCCCTCCACAGAGCGCGATGCCGACGATGCCGATGAGAAGGCCGATGGTGCCGAAGAAGGGCAGGGGCTTGTATTCGCGGATCATGCGGAATATGGTGCTCATGACCTTGATGCCGTCGCCCACGGTGTCGAGCTTGGATACCGATCCGGCGGGCCGGTCCCGGTACTGGATGGGCATCTCGTAGAGCCGTAGGTTGTTGTTCAGCGAGTGGATGGTCATCTCGGTCTCGACTTCGAAGCCGCGCGAGAGCACGGGATAGGTCTTGACGAACGTGAAGCTGAACGCCCGGTATCCGGTCATGATATCGGTGACATGCGCATTGAACAGGCCGTTGATGGAACCGCGGACCAGCCGGTTGCCGAAGTTGTGGAAGGGCCGCTTGTTCTCTTGGAAGTAGGTGGAGGAGAGCCGGTCGCCGATGACCATGTCGTAGCCGTCGAGCACCTTGGACACCATGGCGGGTGCCGCGTCGGCCGGGTAGGTGTCGTCGCCGTCGGCCATGACGTACACGTCCGCGTCGATGTCCTCGAACATGGCCCGGATCACGTTGCCCTTGCCCTGGCGGGGCTCGCGGCGAACGATGGCGCCCTCGGCTGCGGCGATCTCGGCGGTGCGGTCGGTGGAGTTGTTGTCGTACACGTAGACCGTAGCATCCGGCAGCGCGGCCTTGAAGTCGCGCACCACCTTGCCGATCGTGACCTCCTCGTTAAAACAAGGAAGAAGCACCGCAACGGAAGTCTGATTACTCTCGAACATGGTGGTTACTATACTTGTTGGCCAGTACCCGTGTGCGACACTTAAGGAAGTATTTTGGCAACAAAGCGACTTCAAGGGACGCGTTACTCTAAGCCATCACCTCTTGCTGCCCGAGGTTTTCTTATCCGCCTGATAGCGGTATTCATATGCGCAGCAGTGGCGTCAAGCATGGTTATGTCGGCGTATCCAAGCATTCGCGAACGTCTGTTTCGGCTGGCTCCTGTTGCTTCAACGGAGTCTGTTCCGGTGCTGTGCATCCGGTTCCTGCTGATATTGATGCCTCTGCTGGTGATTGGCGCCATGATTGCTTTTGGCGTGAAGCCGGTGGGTATGTGGATGCACCGCCATCGCTTCATGCTCGGAGCAAGTGTCATAGCGGCTTGCGTGCTGTTGAATATTAGCGGCTCATCCATAGGCATGTGGAATTACTGGCTGGGACATGACATGTCTACGGACGTGGTATGGGGAACCCCTCGCATAATACGAACCGACGAATATGTGGTGGGCACTCCTCTGGCTTTTTCGCAAAGCTACTCCGGGTATAGCTACTTTAATGATTTGTTTGGCAATAAACCGGCGGACATGTTCATCGTCAAGGATGCACCTGTACTGGCTCTTGCCGAGTTGTTTAGGCCGTTCCATTGGGGGTATATCCTCTTCGGCAGCAGCCGAGGACTTGCTTTTTATTGGTCTGCGCGCCTAGTGGTACTTTTCTTGGCCGCATATGAGTTCTTCCTCTGCATCAGCAATGATCGCCGGCAGGAGAAACACAAGGGTGTAGCGTTCGTTGGTGCAATCCTCATTGCATGTGCCCCGTTGGTGCAATGGTGGTTCGCAGTCAACGCACTGCCTGAGATGCTTATCGCAATATTCGTGTCCATCGTGTGCTTTGATCGATATCTTGGCGATACCGAGTCTGGCCATAGGGCCGCATATGCCGCAGTGATTCTGATATGCGCCGGGATGTTTGCACTGACCTTGTATCCCGCATGGCAAATCTCTCTGGGTTATCTTCTTGCGGTGCTGATTCTTTGTATTGTCATACGGCATTGGGGACATATTCGAATTTCACGGAAAGACGCCCTGATTTTTGTGGGCGAAATTGCCTTATTCTGTGTGATTCTTGGTTCTGCAGTGGTGACTTCGTGGGGCACGATTCAATCCATGCTGCACACGGCATATCCGGGCGCAAGGCAATCCATCGGAGGAGGGCTGCCCCCTCTGTCGCTGATATCATCCGTGGGCACTCTCTTTTTCCCGTTCAAGGATTATGTCGTTGACTCTGTAACAACAAATATGGTTGAGGCATCACGTTTCGTAGATCTATTCCCGCTCGGAATAATTCTTGCCGTATTCGGCATGATAAAGCGCAAAAAAGTGGATGTGCTTAGTGCCTGGCTTATTACAGTCATAGCGTTGTTCTCAATATTTGCCTGCGTGGGTATGCCGCTTTGGCTTTCTAAGATAATGATGCTGACTTCTGTGACTAGCGGCCGATGCGTGGTGGTTTTGGGCGTTGCGAATATCGCAGTGTTGGTGCGTGCGGCGGCCATTATCGATGGCGAACTTTCTTGGAAGCAGTCATTACTGGTGACTTTTGTGTTTGCCGCGATATTGGCATGGGCTAATCATGCGATGTATCTCTCGTACATTGGGCGGCTGCTGGTCGTGGTGTGTTTTGCCATAGCGGGTTTGCTCAGTTTCGCTGTTCTGAATAACGGCGTAATTGCTCGCACAGTTGTGGCGCCAATTGTGTCCGTTGGGCTGTTGGTATCAGGTTTGTCTGTGAATCCTGTGCAGTATGGGAGTGCGCCCGTGACTAAGCAGCCGCTGATACAACAAGTGCAGTCGCTGCAATCTGAGAATCCAGGAATGTGGGCAATAGATGACGCATTCGGCTCTCAGCTGGCGAATCTTGCAGTGGCAAATGGAATACACACATTGAATGCGTTGGAAGTCACTCCTGATCTTGCCACATGGAAGAAACTTGATCCCAATGGACAATGGGAAGAAATCTACAATCGGTATGCATTTGTTTCTGTGAACGTCGTGGAACAGGAGTCGGCCGATGTGTTCACATTAGTCGCGCCTGATTCGTTTACCGTGCATGTCACGCCGGAGCAATTGCGCAAGCTAGGTGTGAGCAATGTGCTTTCTCCGCAGAAACTGGATGCGATGCAGTTCAATGGGTATTCGTTCGAGCGCATTGGCGAAACGATTGATGGGCGAACCCCATATCGGATTGTTCAACACCAGTAACAATGTCCTTTCTCGCCGTCTCGGTATGCCTGACGATATGCTGTAGGTTATGGCTGAAGAACTGTTTACTCCCCATAACATCATTGTGACCGGTGGCTGTGGTTTCATCGGTTCGAATTTCGTGCATTACGTGTATAACAATCATCCCGATGTTCATGTGACGGTGTTGGATGCGTTGACGTATGCGGGCAACTTGGAGAACATCCGTCCGATCCTGGGCGACCGTGTGGAGTTCGTGCACGGCAACATCTGCGACGCCGAGCTGCTCGACAAGATCGTTCCGGGCCATGACGCGATCGTGCACTACGCCGCGGAATCCCACAACGACAACTCGATCGCGAACCCGGAGCCGTTCCTGAAGACGAACGTGGAGGGCACGTTCCGCCTGTTGGAGGCGGCCCGCAAGTACGACGTGCGCTACCACCACGTGAGCACGGACGAGGTGTACGGCGACCTGGCTTTGGACGATCCGGCCAAGTTCACGGAGCGGACCCCGTACCATCCGTCCAGCCCGTACAGCTCGACGAAGGCGAGCTCGGACCTGCTGGTGCGCGCGTGGCACCGCACGTTCGGCATCCGCGCCACGATCAGCAACTGCTCGAACAACTACGGCCCCTTCCAGCATGTGGAGAAGTTCATCCCGCGCCAGATCACGAACGTCCTCGAGGGCCTGCGCCCGAAGCTGTACGGCAACGGCGAGAACGTGCGCGACTGGATCCATACGGACGACCACTCCACGGGCGTGTGGACCATCCTGACCAAGGGCCGTCTGGGCGAGACGTATCTGATCGGCGCGGACGGGGAACGCAACAACATCACGGTGCTGCGCGACATCCTGACCGTGATGGGCCAGGACCCGGACGCGTTCGACTGGGTGAAGGACCGTCCGGGCCATGACCGCCGCTACGCGATCGACTCCACCAAGCTGCGGACCGAGCTCGGCTGGAAGCCGACGCACACGGACTTCCAGAAGGGCCTGGAGCAGACCATCAAGTGGTACACGGACAACCGTGCCTGGTGGGAGCCGGCGAAGGCCGCCACCGAGGCCAGGTACAAGCAGCAGGGACAGTGATCCGATCATGGCATTTGAATTCGAGAAGGAACTGAAGGTCGAGAAGACGAACATCCCGGGCCTTCTGGTGTTCGACCTGCCGGTGCATGGCGACAACCGTGGCTGGTTCAAGGAAAACTGGCAGCGCGCCAAGATGATGGGTCTGGGTCTGCCGGACTTCGGCCCGGTGCAGAACAACATCAGCTACAACGCCACCAAGGGCGTCACCCGTGGCATCCACGCGGAGCCGTGGGACAAGTACATCAGCATCGCGGCCGGCGAGATCTTCGGCGCATGGGTTGACCTGCGCCCGGGCGAGAGCTTCGGCCAGGTGTACACGACCCGTTTGGATCCGTCCAAGGCAATCTACGTGCCTCGCGGCGTGGGCAACAGCTTCCAGGCGCTGCAGGACGGCACGGTGTACACGTATCTGGTGAACGCGCACTGGTCGCTCGAGCAGAAGAAGACCTACACGTTCGTGAACCTTGCGGATCCGGAACTGAACATCCAGTGGCCGATTCCGCTGGAGGAGTCCGAACGCAGCGAGGCCGATCTGCACCACCCGATGCTTAAGGACGCCAAGCCCATGGCTCCCAAGCGCACCCTGGTGACGGGCTGCAACGGCCAGCTGGGCCACGCGATTCGCGCCTACGCGGAAGCGCATGGTCTGGAGGGCTTCGAGTACACGGACATCGACGAGTTCGACTTCTCCGACCCGAAGGCATACGAGGCATACGATTGGAGCCTGTACGGCACGATCATCAACGCTGGTGCCTACACGGCCGTCGACAAGGCCGAGACCGCCGAAGGCCGTCCGATCGCGTGGAAGGCGAATGCCCAGGGTCCGGCTCTGCTGGCCAAGGTGGCCAAGGACCACCACATCACCCTCGTGCACGTGAGTTCGGATTATGTGTTCGACGGCACCGCCAAGGAACACACGGAGACGGAGGCGTTCGCCCCGCTTGGCGTGTACGGCCAGACCAAGGCTGCGGGCGACATCGCCGTGGCCAACGCACCCGAGCATTACATCCTGCGTTCCAGCTGGGTGATCGGCGAGGGGCACAACTTCGTCAAGACCATGATGATGCTGTCCAACAAGGTCGCCGACCCGGCCGACAAGCTGGAACAGGTCACCGTGGTGGACGACCAGTACGGTCGCCTGACCTTCACCCGCGACATGGCCGAGGCGATCTTCCATCTGCTTGACAGCCATGCCCCCTACGGCACCTACAACCTGACCGGCTCCGGCGCCGTGAAGTCCTGGGCTGATATCGCGGCCGAGGTGTTCGACCTGACGAACGGCAACGGCAGCAAGGTCAAGCCCATCAGCACCGCCGAGTACTTCGCGAACGCGACCAACCCGGTATCTCCGCGTCCGGTCAACTCCGCACTGGATCTTGCCAAGATCGGTGAAGCCGGATACGTGCCCGCCGACTGGGAGGAGACCCTCAAGACCTACGTGCAGAAGGAACTCGGCTGATAGCTGTTCATAACAGTTGACCTCAAGTGATAAAACCGCGCAGGCTCTCTGCGCGGTTTTTCATTTTGAATAAGAGTTAGCTAAGCTGAATATGTTTGTAGACGAATAATGAGTAAAACGTTGTGGAAAGCAGGTTTTTCATGAAAGGCATTATTCTCGCTGGAGGTTCGGGCACGAGACTGTACCCTCTGACCACGGTGACCTCGAAGCAGCTGCTTCCCGTATATGACAAGCCGATGATCTACTACCCGTTGAGCGTGCTGATGATGGCGGGCATCCGTGACATTCTGATCATCTCCACGCCGAAGGATCTGCCGAACTTCGAACGTTTGTTGGGAGACGGCTCTCAGTATGGCGTGAGCTTCTCTTACAAGGTGCAGCCTTCCCCGGATGGCCTGGCCCAGGCATTCATCCTCGGCGAGGAGTTCATCGATGGTGAGCCGTGCGCGCTGGTGCTCGGCGACAACATCTTCTACGGCAACGGTTTGGGCAGGACACTGCGCAAGGCCGCCACGGTGGAACATGGTGCCACAGTGTTCGGCTACTACGTCGACGATCCTGAGCGATACGGCGTGGTCGAATTCGATGAGAACAAGAAGGCCATCTCCATCGTTGAGAAGCCGGAGCACCCGGCCAGCAACTATGCGGTGACCGGCCTGTACTTCTACGACGAACGCGTCACCGAGTTCGCCAAGCAGGTCAAGCCGTCCCCCCGTGGCGAGCTGGAGATTACCGATCTGAACAAGATGTATCTGGAAGACGGCACCCTCAACGTGCAGACGCTTGGCCGCGGCTATGCCTGGCTGGATACCGGTACCATGGACTCCCTGTATGAGGCAGGCGAATTCGTGCGCACCGTGCAGCGTGCTCAGGGCCTGCCGATCGCCGTTGCCGAAGAAATCGCTTTTGAGAACGGTTGGATTACTCGTGATGAGCTGATGGAGGCCGCTGTGAAGTACGGTAAGTCGCCGTATGGCAAGCATCTGAAGGATGTGGCGGAGAACAAGATTATTGTTAAGCCGCGCGACGCTCGATGATGTTGTTGGGTCGTGGTTGCTGTGCCGTTGCTATCTTTTGTCGTTATTGCCTATAACGTGCAGCCCTACATTATTCAATGTTTGCAAAGCGTCAAGGCCCAAACTTTGGATGATTTCGAGGTCATCGTAGTAGATGACGCGAGTACTGACGGTACGCTGGAATGCATTACTCGTGAAGTAGCGGATGATCAGCGGTTCCATATAATCGCAAAATCGGAAAATGAAGGTGCACACCTTGCCCGGCGAACTGGTGCGTTGGCGACCAAAGGACAGTATGTGTACTTCGTTGATGGTGATGACAGTATCAGTGCCTTACTATGCGAACAGGTATCCATGCTGACTCGTGCCTCATCTCCTGACATTATCCGCTTTGGATTGGATGCCTTTCCCGAAAGCGGTGCGGACGATGGCACGGCAATAGCTGTGGAAGCGGTCTTTAATAATGCCCAAGGCATGAGGACCTCTAGGGAAATTATAGAGACTGCATTCAGCGACATAATTTCCCCTCGTGACGTATGGAGCGTTACGGTATGCACTTATCGAGGTGATTCCATCAGAGAGTCTTTTTCCAAGATGACATCCAAGCGTCTTGGGTATATGGAAGACACCTACGAATTTTTTGTCATCGCAAATGAGTCTCAGACATTACAGAATTACGCTGATTTTCATGCCCTGAAGTACCGTATTGGAGCGGGCAGATCCGGGCGAAGATTGTATTCGGCAGAGGAGTTCTCGAAACGGCAACGAGAAGTGCACGAAATGTATCTTTTGCTGTGTGAGTATTGCAACTCTCAGCGAGACGATACCGATTTCTACAGTCGCACAAGCCTTTGGATGAAACGGCAATATCTTCTCATGCTTGTTACTGACTGGGTAACTCGTTTGCCAGCGGCGGATCAAGATAAAGGATATACGGCTATCGTTGAAACATGGGGTGCTGCTGACGCAGCAATCATGTTATTTGATCCCCTTATTGCACGTGGTGAGAGTTTGTTGAGCAAGAATTCGATTCCTCCCGGGAACGATGAGTTTTACCGGTGGGGGCAGATTCTCGCCAAGATAATTCCTTTGGTTGATGACGGCCGGAATTTACCTAGGTATGATCAATACCGGCAGTTGGAACAAGCTGTAGAGCATCATGTGGCGGAAATCCAATTGAAAGAGCAGCAGGCGCTGCAGGCAGAACAAAAACGGATAGAGGCGCAAGCGAGATTCAAAAAAGGTACACTCATGCGTCGCGTGATTGATAAAGTCATGCCGGCAGGTTCGCTGAACCGAGATTTGGTATCTGTGATACGCTCACATGCACAGCGTGCGAAGAGGGAAAGATAGCATTTTGCAGAATGATGTAGTGCGTGAAAGGACGGAGATGAGCGTTAATAGCGGGCATAAACAGCGACTGGGTATCTACTGTTTCTATGACAAGTATGGTCATGCTGCATCCTTTATCAAGACCTTTCTTGATGATTTGATGGATAACTTAGATGATCTAGTCGTAGTTGTAAACGGGCAACTTAGCGATCAGGCTCGTCAACTGTTCTCTGAATACACGAAGACGATCATCGTTAGAGAGAATAAAGGACTTGACGTCGCTGCGTACAAGCAGGCCATTCTCACACTCGGTTGGGAAAAACTTGAGTCATATGATGAAGTCATTTGCCTGAATGACACAGTTATGGGACCGGTGTATCCGTTCCGTGAAATGTTTGCGTGCATGGATCGCAAGGATGTGGATTTTTGGGGTATCACTGCGTATGCGGGTGAGACAGTTGATAAGGAGCAGATTCCAACGCATCTTCAGGCCTATTGGCATGCGTACAGGCGCTCTTTAGTGTCTTCCCCGGCGTTCCACGAGTACTGGGAGACCATGCCTTTGTGGAAAGACTACGCAGAGGTTACCCGCAAACACGAGATGACCTTCACCAAGCATTTCACTGATTTGGGCTTCACCTGGACCTCGTACATCGATTGGCGAAAATATCAGGGATATTCTTCATACCCGTTGCTGTACATGCCGATGCAAATCGTGCGAGATGATCGATGCCCTATTTTCAAGCGCCGTTCTTTCTTCGTGGATTACAGTGCTTATTTCGACCAGACGGCCGGTCAGCCAGCTCTGGATTTGTACGAGTACCTTCGAGATCATACTGACTATGACGTGGATATGATCTGGGATGCTATTTTGCCGTCCTACAACATTGACGATATCCGCAAGGCCATGCATCTTGATTATGTGCTGCCCTCACAGGCCATCAATCCACAGACGCATGATCGTCCTCGTTCGGCGTTCATCTATCACGTCTACTTCATGGATTTGCTAGAAGACACTTGCCACTACATTGCATCGTTGCCGGAAGAAACAGATCTATACATCACCTCTACCGAAGATAAGATTCCCCAGATTCGGGAATACATGCAACAGCATGGGATTTTTCATCAGGCGACATTCATCCCCGTTATCAATCGTGGTCGTGATGTCTCGGCTCTGCTTGTGGCCGCTTGCCCGGTGGTGTTGAGCGGAAAATATGACGTCATTGGTTTCGCTCATGATAAGAAATCCAGCCAGAATCAGGAAAATGGACATCATGGCACCGAGAGCCAAGGATTCGCGTACAAGCTTATGGAGAATACGCTTGGCAGTGAGGCATATGTCAAGAACATTCTGACGTTATTCGCGGAGAACCCGCGTCTTGGTCAGGTGACGCCTCCGCCGCCATATCACGCTTTGTACTTTGCGCACACCATTCCTCACGATTGGGGTGCAAATTATGAGATCACGAAGGAGCTTTTGGAAGACAGGCTGGGCATTCATGTGCCGCTCTCTCCCACTAAGCCAACTGCATCCGCGATGGGGTCGTGCTATTGGTTCCGTGTTGAGGCATTAAAACCGCTGTTCGAGTATGGGTGGAAGTATGAAGACTTCTTGCCCGAAGGACAGATGGGCGAAGACGGTACTATTTCGCATGCCATCGAACGAGCCAACGGATATATATGTCAATCGCGTGGATATTATCCGGCATGGGTGCTTTCAGATCGATATGCTCGCATTGAAGTGGATTCGTTGTTCTATACCACTGCCATGATGATGGGCTCGTCTGCAGAAGCACGTAGCGGAGAATCATTGCTGACGAATTTGCGTGGTTTGAATTTGGCGACTTCTCGTTGGAGAACACTGAAAATAGCCAAGCATCGCACACATTTAGGACTTCAATGGATCACGTCACGAACTGTGCTTAAGCTTCCTAAGCCAGCACAGAGCGTCATCTACACTGCAGCATGGGCTCCAATCACCGCGGTACGATTTGTGATTGGACAAATCAGGGCGGTGCTTCGTGGTGATTTCAAGCACAAAAGTGCACCTAAAAAATAATAGTTGATGGCAAATGAGGATATGAATACGATGCTGATAAAGCTAAAAGAGCGCTACCGCTATTCGTTCATTGTGCTTAAAGAAATGGTGAGAACTGATTTTAAGCTGCGCTATCAGGGATCATTTCTAGGAATTGCGTGGTCGGTCTTGAAGCCGTTAATGCTGTTCTGTGTGATGTATGTGGTGTTCGTCAAATTCCTGAAGTTTACCGATGGCACGCCGACTTTCCCGCTGGTCTTGCTGCTGGGTATCAGCTTGTGGAATTTCTTCGCTGAGGCGACGAATATGGGATTGACGGCTATCGTAGGCAGAGGGGACATTCTGCGTAAGATTCATTTCCCCAACTACATTATTGTCGTCTCTGCAACGGTCGGCGCTTTAATCAGCTTGGCCATCAACATGTGTGTAGTGCTGGTTTTTTGTATTTTTAATCAGGTGCACTTCACCTGGAATGTGTTGTGGCTCCCGCTTAATTTCATAGAATTCTATGCTCTTGCTTTGGGAACGGCCCTGTTGCTAGCCGCATTGAATGTGTATTTCCGTGATATGCAGCATATTTGGGAAGTGCTCATGCAGGTGTTCTTCTATGCAACGCCTATTATCTATCCTCTGTCGCTGGTAACTGAAAAAACGAATAATCCTATTTTCGCGAAAATTATGTTGCTGAGCCCGCCGGCCCAGATTATTCAGGATATTAGGCATAACCTCATCGCACCGGATACCACGCCAACAGTGTGGAAGGAGATCAGCAACTGGGGTATTCGTCTCATCCCTGTTGCCTTGACTTTCTTTATCCTATGGTTGGGTATTCATATATTCCGTAAGTACAGTCAGAAATTCGCGGAGGTGCTGTGATGAATAACGCACAAGAGGGCACGATGGACAATCGTAAGACCGTGCTGAAAGTTGAGCACGTAGCCAAATCATTTCGGTTGCCGACGGAGCAGGCGTCAGGCCTGAAACAGGCCGTTATCAACTGGACTAAAGGAATTAGCGGATACAAGATGCAGCATGTGCTGCGCGATATCAACTTTGAGGTCAAAGAAGGGGATTTCTTTGGCGTTGTCGGTCGAAACGGAAGCGGAAAATCGACACTGTTGAAGTTGATTTCGGGCATTTATATGCCGGATCAAGGTTCAATCTCTGTTGAAGGGAAACTGGTCTCATTCATTGAGCTTGGCGTTGGTTTCAACCCTGAACTGACCGGTCGAGAGAATGTGTACCTTAACGGTGCCCTTTTAGGATTTAGCCAAGAAGAAATCGATGCAATGTATGACGACATTGTTGAGTTTTCAGAGCTTAGCGAATTCATGGACCAGAAGCTAAAGAACTATTCCAGTGGTATGCAGGTGCGTTTGGCATTTGCGGTCGCCATTAAGGCTAAGGGCGACATACTGGTCTTGGATGAAGTACTGGCTGTGGGCGATGAAGCGTTCCAACGTAAGTGTGATAATTTCTTCACCGAAGTGAAGCAAGATCCCACGAAGACAGTTATTTTGGTAACTCACTCCATGGATTCGGTTAAGAAATATTGCAATAAGGCTATCCTCATAAAGGATGGAGAGATTATTGCGTCCGGAAACCAGGACGATGTAGCAGATCGTTACACGCTGGAGAACTTCAAGAAGAATGCAGGTCCCCTTGGTGATGATGCCAATAATGAAACAGACGATAAAGAGTATCCTACGGGTCTTAGTGAACGAGTGCCCACCCTTAAGGTCAATATATCGAGTTCATCGGTGGCTGATGGTGTTGAGCCGCTCGAATTTGAAATCGAATATGAGTTTAATGAAGACCGGGAAGCGTACATCGGTATTGCATTGCTCGATTCTCGTCGCAGTGGACATGCTTATGATGCGGGATCGCAGACCGACAATCTTGGCATGGTCATCACGCAGCGTGGGCACCGGACTATGCGTTTTGAAATGCCGCTTGATATCTTCAACAATGGTGAGTTCAAGATTTATGCCACTCTGCGATCTGTTGAAAAACCCGGCGATGATCCGCAAATGATCGCATTCACGAACGATGAGAACAGCGGTTATTTTGCTATTCGCAATGATCGCAACGGTGAGGCTGGCATGCTGAGCAGCCGAGCGATTCAGATTAATAGACTCGATTGATCTTATCTTCGATAGAGGCATGTATTGGATATTGCTGAATATGCTGACGCATTGGTGAGCGGTGAGCCATCATTACGAAAATCCTTACTTGTTGAAGCTTCCAATAAGTACGGGGTCGCAGGAATCGTATCTGCCGTTGCTTCCAAATACTGGATTAATTCGGTAGAGGCCGTGCGAGCATTAGGGCCGATAGCGGGCCTGGCACAGCCAAAAAGAACTGTTCATACAGTTGCGCTCTATTACTCGGGGCTATCCATCGGCGGTGCTGAACGCGTGACGGCATTCCTTGCCAACCTTTGGGCCGGCATGGGATATCGGGTAGTGCTGATTACCGACGATGACACTAGTGCATATGAGTACGAAGTGAACCAGATTGTTGAGCGCCGCATTATTCCGAGTTACTGCAAAGCGAATGCGGAGAACTACGAGAACCGTGCAAAAGCGTTAGCGGATATCCTCAATGCGGAGCAAGTTGACGCTCTAGTGTACGGGCAATGGCTTGGACAAACGCTTCCCTGGGATATGCTGCTCTGCAAGATGAGCGGCGTATCTTTCCTCATCTACACTCATGGCGTCATGCGTTGCATGTTCGACGCAGATCGTATGCGCGCCGAGTTGGCTTTGACGTATCGATACTCAGATGGCGTCATAACGTTATCTGATGTGAATACACGTTTCTGGCAACTATTCAATGCTCATGTATGGCAGACCATTAATCCATTAACCATCGAGCCGGATTCGTCGAAACGCGCGGCGCTTGATTCTTATAACATTGTATGGGTTGGGCGCCTGTCATTATTCGATAAGCGTCCGGATGAGGCATTGCGGGTTATGGCTGAAGTGGTCAAACAGTGTCCTGATGCACATCTGATTATGGTTGGTCCTTTTGCAGATGATGCAACGGAACAACAGCTTCGTCAGTTGCGAGATTCTCTTGATCTATCTGATGCTGTGAGTTTTGTAGGTGCTCAGGATAATGTACTTCCTTACCTACAGAAAGCCAGTGTGTATCTTCATACATCTCTATATGAGGGCTACGGTATTGCTCTGGCTGAAGCGAAAACAGTGGGCATTCCAAGCGTTATATACGCTTTGCCGTATCTGACTTTGGTTCAAGACGAGAGCGTTATCCAGGTGGGGCAAGGAAACCGATCTGCAGCGGCATCTGCTATTTGTGGTTTGTGGCAGAACCCCGAAAAGATGAAGCAGTTGGGGGATATTGCCTTCAACAGCATGGTGGGTATGTCCAATTATGATTTCGCGCGCCTGTGGAGAGGAATATTCGATTCACTGGGTTCCTCAACTGCCTCTAGTGCCGATGATGATGTGATGGTTGACTTGATGATTGATGCGCGTATTGCATCCTCGAAGAGTTATGAGGAGCGCATAAATTCTTTGTGCTCGAATCAAGCGCTATTAGAACAGTCGTTGTCTTCCAAGAGCATGGAGATTCAGTCCGTAAAAGAGTCGACATCGTTCAAGGTTGGTTTGCTGATTACCGCTATACCGCGCAAAATCAAGGCAATTTTGAACTCACTACGCAGATAACCAATTTTGTGGTGTGGCTTGCCGGTTTACTTCACGTCGAAGAACTTTGTGCTGCTGAGATAGTTTTTCCCAGCAGTCATGTCATATTGAATAAGACGATAATCGTTGAGTAGCTTCTTCTGCTGTGAGGACAGTTCTTTCTTGCTTACAACGTTGCCGTTCGCGTCTAAATAGACAGTTGGTGTATTGTCGGTGACGCCGCTGACACCAAGCGTGAGTCGCTCCGTGGCGGGTATCTCAGCCCGCATTGCGGAGAGGAACGCAATATAAGCAGATACTTTGGTGTTCATATGGTCGCTGGCCATGGCCATGAAATAGTTTGGAGAGGTGTAGCTAGTAGCGGCAGCTGCCGGATCGAGTTTCGTCCCGGCTGACGCTGATGCCTCATTGGACCAGATGAAATAATCTGTCTCCTGCATGGTAATGGTATTTTTCGAGCTGGCGCGTGCAGTCGTGTACACGCCGGGTAGATGGTCTCCATAGAATATGACGGTAATCGGCTGGTCAATTGCATCAAGCTGGTTGAGGAAATCGGTGGTTGCTTGATCGGTAATGCTGACGCCCTTGATGTATGTATCGACTCCTGTTTTTTCATCGGCCGGCAAATTGGTGGTGTCGTCATCCTTGAACTGATTATCAGAATACCAATCGCTGTATGGAGGATGGTTTTGCATCGTCGCTAATTGGATGAACTGCGGATGATTGCTGTTCTGCAGTGCATCAACTACATTTTGATAGGCTTCCGCATCGCTGGCATATGGAGAGTTGTCTAATCCATCATGATGCGTGATTGGCGGATTACTGTCCAACGTATAAAAATGGCTGAAACCGAACTTCTTATAGTCGATGTCACGCAAATACATGTTTTTGTAATACGGGTGGAAAGCGATGGATCCGCTAGCACCGTATCGGTCATTCCAGAGCTGATTGAAAGTTTCTGTGACTTTCTGGTGTGGGACGAGCTGCTGATAGGGCACCTGCATTGAATTGTCGAATAGTGCCAAATCCCAGCCGGTGAGAGCTTGGTATTCGATGTTGGCTGTGCCTCCGCCGTACCCAGGCGAAAGCATTAGACCGGAAGTGGTGGTATTTTTGAGCGCTCGAATATTAGGCATCGGGTCTTCCGACAAGGTGATGCCGGGAACGCGCGTCGGGTCAGAGAACGATTCCGACAGAATCATGATCATGGTATTGTCCGTGAGATTATTGCTGCGGGACTGGTTGGTTTTTTCGGCTATCTTGTTATATCGTTGAGCGATTTCCTGCATGGTCGCTTGACTGTAGTCGCTTGGCTTCATCATGGTTTTTGGATTCGCCAAGCGCAAGAAATTGATTGTGGGGCCATTCAGACTGGCATCACCGGCAGCGTCCCATAAGGTAGGGCTATCACCCAACGCCTGTGCCCAATTGTGGCTCCATGAACCTACCGTGTTGAGGTTCAAGGTGAACGAGCACAGCAGGGATGTGCTGACAATGACTGCAACAATACGTGTGCAGTTACCGATTATTGTTTTTGTGTTGCGTAATGGACGACGCCAGTGGAAGGAAATCACACAACGGCGACCATCGATAAATTGAAGCAGCAGGCATGCAATCGTAAGCCAGACGAGCATGGTGATGGTGTTGTTTACTAATGCCTGGCTGTCTTTGGGGATAAATGATGCGACTTCTCCTCCGTTGCCGCTGGAAATGAAGCTCAAATCCGAGGGAATGACCGGTTCATTGCGCAACTGGATTTTGATGTGATTCGCCACAGCGAATACGCTCGTGATAATCGCAAATAAGGCTGTTGCCACCCAGAATCGGTTCAGCACAAAAATCAGCACCAGGTAGACCATGCCCAGAGCACAGAAATTAAGCAGCCAGATGTATCTTTGCTCCATCCACATCTGTGCGACGAAGCGCGTGAGTTGACCGCGGATGCTGTTCAGCAGCCGTGTGGTTTCGTCCACTGTGCTCGGGGCGGCATAGGTCGGCTCCGTATAGGTTCCCCATTGAATGAACAGCACCGCGGCTGAATCGACGATTGCCATCACCATTATGTACAGGAGGTAAGGGAATCGAGGTCGTTTCTTGAATACGGAGTGCAAGAATGTCAGGGCTTTGGAAAGCGCAGTCATAGTTTGAGAGGCCATCAACGTGTTGAGCTGTGCTCGGATCTGCTGGAAGATTGGAGGCAGCGACGGTTTACTCTTTTGAGCCTCTTGAGAATTATCGTCTCGGTCTGAATGAGCAGAGGATTGGCTGCTTTCTGCCGAAGTCGTACCGTTTGTGTCGGCTTCTTCTACTGTGAACTCCTGATTATCCTGGGTATCGTCCACTATGCTCACTCATTTCTTCAATAACGTACCTGAATATTGTAATAGGAAGTCTGAAATACAGTCAGACTATTCAAGATCTATTGAACGTCGAAGAATCCGTAATTGCTGAGGTAGTTTTTGCCCTTAGTCATGTCATACTGCACCAAACGGTAATCATGGAGCATCTGCTTTGCCTCTTTTGAGAGGTTCTTGCTTGCCACGTGATTGCCTTCGGCATCTAGGTAAACGGTACTACCATCACCCCATGAGGCATTAGAGCTAACCAGACGGCTAATCGCTGGAATTTGCGTTTGCGTTTGTGTAAGCATTGCCAGATAGGGCGATACTTTGGCGTCGAGATGTTCAGCGGCTAGGGCCATGAAATAGTTTGATGATGTGTAGCTGGAAGTCTGTGAATCGAGTTTGGTGCCAGCGGACACGGAAGCCTGATTCGACCAGATGAAGTAATCAGTTTCATGCAGCGGAATTGCATTGTTTTCGTCGGCTGCTGCAGTATTGTAAACGCCGGGTAGATGATCGCCGTAGAAGATAACAGTGATTGGCTTATCCGTCGAATTAAGCTGATTCAAAAAGTCTTCAGTAGCCTGATCCGTGATATCAACACCTTTGGCATAACTGTCGATATCCCATTTTTCATCATCGGAAAGTTCAGAAACATCGGCTTCTCTGAACTGATTGTCAGGATAATAGTCATCATACGGTGTGTGATTTTGCATAGTGACCAACTGAATGAATTGTGCGTGGTCGCTGTTGCCGAGCGCATCAAGGACATTTTGGTATGAGGCAGCATCGCTCACATAAGGTGAGGTTCCGAGGTGATCTTGATGTGTGATTTCTGGTTTGCTGTCCAACGTATACAGTTTGCTGAAACCGAATTTCTTGTAGTCGCTATCACGCAAATACATGTGCTTGTAGAAAGGATGGAATGCCACAGAACCATTTTTGCCGTATACGCTATTCCAAATTTGATTGAATGTGTATGGTGACTTCTGATGTGGAACCAGCTCTTGGTAGGGGGATTGCATGGAATTATCGAACAATGCCAGACTGAGTCCGGTTAAGGCCTGATGTTCGATATTAGCGGTGCCTCCACTGATGCTTGGAGAAAGCATCAAACCAGCGGTGGTCGTGTTTTTCAACGCGCGAATATTGGGCATCGGGTCTTCGGTAAATGTAATACCCGGCACTCGCGTTGGATCGGAGAACGATTCTGAAAGAATCATGATCACGGTGTTATCAGTGAGTTTATTGGCGCGGGATTCGTTGGTGATTTTTGCGCTCTTCTTATAGCGTTTGGCCAGCGCTGCCATGGTTTCTTCACTGTAATCTTCGGGCTTATCCATGGTTTTGGTATGGGCTAATCGCAGAAAATTCATGGTCGGTCCGTTGCCAGTGGCATCGGCCACCGTGCTCCACGGTTTGGGGCTATCTCCTAAGCTCTTGGCCCAGTTATAGGACCATGAATCATTGATTCCCAGATTCCATGTGAACGACCATAACAAGGTAACGCTGAGCACTGCGGCGATGATGCGAATGCAGTTGCCAATGATAGTTTTTACGTTGCGAAATGGACGCCACCAATGGCAAGGAATCACGCAACGGCGACCGTCGATGAGTTGCAGAGCCAAGCAAATAATGGTCAGCCAAATGAGCATGGTGATGGTTCCGTTGACCAAAGACTGTCTGTTCTTGGGAATGAATGACGTAATTTCTCCGCCATTGCCGCTGGAGAAAAATCCCAGATCAGAAGGGATAACCGGCTCATTGCGAAGAGAAACCTTGATGCTGTTCGCCACGGCGAATACAGACATGACAATGGAGAATATGGCGGTCGCCACCCAGAAGCGATTTAGCACGAACACCAGTGCGAGGTGCGCCATGCCCAACACTAGGAAGTTGAGCAGCCATATATACTTTTGTTCCATCCACATCTGGGATACGAACTTGGTGAGTTGGCCGGGAATGCTGTCAAAGAGTTTAGTATTGGCGTCTATGGCATCCGGGTCAGCATAGGTGGGCTCTTTGTACATTCCCCACTGAATGAACAGCACTGCTGCGGAGTCGATGAGTGCCAGTACCACTACGTACAACGTATAGGGGCATTTGGGCCGCTTTTTTAGCAGGGCATACAGGAGAGATACGGCTTTGGCCAGCGTGGACATAGGCCTTGAGGCCATCAGTAAGCTGAAATTCAACGCGAAAGGCAGCGGTAATTTGCTGTTCTGCTGGTCGCCATCCTGGTTTGAGGGAACAGCTGGGACTCCGGTTTTCTCCAAGTCTGTGCCAGTTTCTGGCGCTGAGGGCTCCTGGTCGTTTTGGATGTCGTCCACTCTGCTCGCTCATTTCTATAAACAACGTACTTGCGCATTGTAATAAAAAGCCCGGGATAAAGTCATTCAAGATACACTGGGCGGATGATGTTGGGGCGCACGCTTGCGGTAGACTGTGGACGACTAACAGGAAGGTGGGATGGCATGAAACGTGTGGCGCATGTGTTAAAGGGGTCTTCCTGTAATATCGCGATTTTTCTGGTGTTGTTCACACTGCAGGCCTGCATGTTCGTTGTTCAGGTCGGTCCTCTTACCATTCCAGATCCCGACATGCATCCGTTGTCTACGTATGCGTTGGCTACCGGTCAATCGTTGAATCCTCCCGTAAAGGGCAAGGACAAACATGGTAATGCCATAAAAAAGCAGTACCTCAAGGGTGATGATCGCTTGCTGATGGTTCCCGGTGCCGGGAATATATTGGTTTTCGATGCATTGGAGCGAGCTTGGCGTGGTGATTCGTTGCAAGACGGGCAGCGATCCGCTGATATTATGCCAGCTAGTCAGATTGTTGTTCCGAATGAGACACGATCCAACCGGTCCAACGCATATTTCCCGCTTGATTATCTGCCTCAGGCCATTGGCATGAAAATAGCCATGCTGGTGAACCTGTCGCCATATGCGCAGTGGCAGGCGGCGCGAATATCCAACAGCATACTGTATGCGATTATGGGATGCTTTGCTATTGCACTGTTGCCGCGTTGGAAATCGCTGATGGCGTTGCTATTAGTTATTCCACCGGTGGCGTTTGTGGCATCGAGTCTGATGATTGACGGCATGATTGTGGCGCTTTCGGCCTGTATGGTGGCGGCCATCGCTGCGATTGCAGGGAACAAACATGTGATTTCTCTACCATGCACTGTGGCATTGGGAGTGCTGGCATGGGCTCTGGCATGTGAGAAGCTGTCCTATGCGTTTGTGGCGGGTGCCGTGCTATTCCTGCCATCTGCGGTAATGACTGTGCGGCGCAAAGTGGAATTTGTTGGCGTTGCGGCGGTGCTGATGGGGGTGTTGTGCCTTCCCTGGAGCGTGCTGTTTAGTAGTTCGTTGGCGCAAGTGAATGTATCGCATAACATGAGTGTTGCGCTGTCCCACCCGATACTCACCATCGGCAAGATAGTTCGTTCCATGATATTTCTTGGGACTTATCACCTCACTCAGCTTCCAGTCTGGTATACCGTGATGTCGGTTGTGCTTGTACTGGTTTGGCTTGCGGCGTTGGTGTATACGGTGAAGACAACTGGGGCTGTTCGTATGGCACCGTCCGCATGGGTGGGAAAGTATCGGTTCCTGATCTTGGCCCTAGTGATTGCAGCTGCTGAGATAGCAGCGTTCGTGCTCTTTGTGGGAATGACTTGGAATGACTTGGAATCGATGAGTCGATTCGGAGTGTTCCAAGGAATACAGGGACGGTATGTGCTCCCGGTGTTGCCAGTATTTCTGCTGGGACTAGTCATAGTTGACGATAGGAAGGTAAGCCAGCGCACCCTAGCTTGCTGATGATAAGGGTTTGCTGGCTCGGCTATTGCTCTACTTCATCGAGTGGATGCGGTTATCATATACGACATTTTCGCAGGAGCGAATCGTGGCAAGTACCGCGCATTTCAGGCGTTCGCCGATGCTCAGCTTGCTGATCAGGGCGCGCATGGTGGCCACGTCATCGAGATGGTTCTGCCAGTCGCTGTCATGTAGTTCTTCGGAGCCGAGCGCCTTGAGGCCTTTGCCTTCATCGCGCACGCTGGCGGTCAGGCCGAAGTAGTTCCGGCACGGGGTGATGCCCTGTTCCAGAGTGAACTGGAAGTTCTCGGCTGCGGAGAGCACGTTATCGTGCCAGAATGCGGCGGTTCGCTTCGAGTGCGTCACCGAGTCGGGCTCCTGAAGCCAGTAGTAGAGCACGCAATCGATGTCGGCCACCTTGCCCATGCGGGCGTACAGGGGGCCTGCCATACGGATGTCCTGCGCGTAATGGCCCTCCGGGAACCGCAGGCCGTCCCATAGTCCGCGCTTGTATAGGCGGCACCAGTTCGCCTCGTTGAAGTAGCGGGCCTCGGTGTTGCGGCCGAGCTTGCTGCCGAGCAGTCGCAGGCTTTTGCAGAACACGGTCTGGTAGGCGGCGAGTGGGTGCTCGAACACAGTGATTTTGCCGGGCGCCTGCGCGCCCGTCTCGGCCTCTTTGGACACCTCGCCCAGCTGGGAGACGCCGAACTGACGCCAGCGTGCCTTGCTCATATCCGCGCCGGTGTTTTGCAACGCGTGCAGCAGGTATTCGATATTGCGGCGGTCGAGGATGTCGTCGTTGTCGGAGAACGCGATGTACTCACCATGCGCGGCATCGAGGCCGGTGTTCTGGGCCTTGGCGATGCCGCCGTTTTCCTGATGGATCACGGTGACGCGGCTGTCCTGCGCCGCATACTCATCGCAGATGGCCGGGCTGGAATCCTTGGCCCCATCGTCCACCAGAATCACCTCAAGGTTCGTGTACGACTGCTGCAGGATCGAATCAATGCAGTAACGCAGGTAGTCTTCGGCGTTATACACCGGCACGATGATGGAAATGAGGGGAGTGGAGTTTGGCAAGGCTTGGTGCTTCCTCTGGCAATTATTTTATGTGGACATATCCAGTATGACATGTTTCTTGATATTGTTTGCCGGAATCATCGTTCAGTCATGCGCAAATCGCGAAAGACTACTGACGGTAATGTGCGCCTTGAGGAACTCGTCGATGGTGAACAATCCGGAATAGTCGCCGGACTGAATCTGGCTGATCGGCGATTCGTGATCAATGGTGTCTCCAGTTTGCAGTTCGGTAACGTCCTCTGCGTCCTCGGCGGATATAGACGCAGGGTCGGTGACGGCGCCGAATGCTCGTCGTGTGGCCCACAGCTGCACGGGCATATCGCCGATTTGGTATCTCTCGATGAGGCTATTGCCGATATCTCCTGCGTTGGTGTCTTGGAGACCTTGAACGTGCATAGCGAGTAGTTTGGGTGCTCTTTGTCCGTGACGGTAATCGTGTTGCCGTCCACGGAAATGCTGACTTCGTTATGCCAGGAATAGGGCAATGTGACACGGTAGGAATCGGTTTGTGCGCTGAGCGATGCCGTGACGGCGTTACTGTACTGCCAGACTATGTCAATACTGTTGTTGCTCTGACGTTGAATCCGGTCGTAATCACCCAGTGCTGTCTTCGTCCAGGAAGTGGTGAGTTCGGTGGCGTCTGGAATGTCGAGTTCGTCGGCCATACATGAGCGCTGCGTTGCACCATCCATTTGCCCTTTGGTGGTGTGCAGCCATACTTTGTTGTGGTCGGTGGAGCGTTTTCATGCAAATGCTTCCGGATCGGGATTGTTCTGCGGCGTACATTTCAGCCATGCCTTATCCAGCTCGCCGTCCAAATCGGTGGGTGAGGAATACGTCTCGGTCCAATTGCCTTGGGGCGGATCGGCTACGGTGGTTTTTGCCGAGTCGGAACCCGACTTGTCCTGTTGCTTTTGAGTGTGTTGGTTTGTTGCTGCGGCTGTGATTCCGTGGTCTGCGCAGACTGGTTTGCGCCGCAGGCGGTTGCCAAAGTGAGGAGCGGCACAAGGAATAGTGCAGTAAAACGACGATGTTTCACATATCCATTGTACTTGGGAAAGCGGGAGAATGATTGCCAAGAACCGCTGCTGTAATGGCTGATGAGGTATTCGCTGAAGTTCGCGCCCTCTCAGATTGTCACTGACGGCGTATCTGTAATGGGGAAGTATCCAAGTTGTTCATCATTCTGCTTTTGCCAGCGATCCGGTGTGGAGAGAAATTCGATGAGCCCCTTCCATGCTGCTCCAAATGCCACGGAATTGCTGGTGGAAACGGATCGCAGTACTTTGATATCTGCCCATTGCGAGGAAAGCGTGTGCTCGGTGAGCATACGCTGTAGTGGCTTATCCAGATATTCAAATAGCTGTGCATATAGTCCATCAAGCACAATGGTGGGAATGTCGCATATGTTGATAAACGAGGCTAATGCAATGCCGAGATAGTGTGCGGCTGATTTCACGGCTTTACAGGCGTCTGGCTCCTTGCGAGACAGTGCGGCAAACAAGTTGCCGGTAGAAGAGTGTGGTGCCAGACCGCTGGCCTCCATCAGAGCGTATTGTCCGGCAAACGTTTCTAGACACCCAGTATTGCCGCACGAGCATTGGCGTCTGCCTTCAGCTACATAGACATGGCCAAGTTCTCCTGCCCAGCCGTGACATCCTGTGTCGAATCCGCCGCATTTGACGATTGCAGCGTCGATACCAGTCCCGCCAGAGACGTAGAGGTAATCCGATAGGGGAATGTCCTGTTTGTTGCGCAGATAGGTTTCTGCATAGGCGCCTGCATCGGCAGAGTTGAGAAAGTTGATTTGGGGCAACATATTCTGTGGCGCAGCTTTACGCAGTTCCTCCAGCAGGTCAATGTCGTGCCAGCCAAGATTGGGGCTGCTCAGCAGATAAGTGTGGTTGGTGGCGATGAGTCCGTGCAACGCTACGGTGATGCCGACCGTAGTGAGCTCGGCATCTGTTGCCCTCATGCGCAGATCATCAATGATGCGGCGCACAACAGTTAATGTTTTCTCGGCGTTTGAGGTATTGAGTTGCTGATAATGCTGCGCAAGAATTTCGCCCGATAGGTCGACTGCAGAAGCCTCGACAGAGCCTGTGGAAATATCTACGCCAATCGCTGCATAGGTATGTAGGGCCGGGGCGAGAGGAACAGCGGGGCGGCCTGACCCGGTGCTTTCCGAATTGAGCTCTCGAATAATGCCGCAACTGATGAGATGCTCTACCAGCCTAGTCATGGTAGAGCGGTTGAGTCCGGTCATGCGGGCAAGGTCGGCCCGCGAAGGATGACGTGAGCCGGTTACGACTGTATTGGCGAGCATGGTGAGGTTATGGTTGCGCACTGTGGTGCCGCTGGCGGCATCCAGTGTGGTAGCGGTGCCGGCGGCTACGTTGCGGCCGGGTGCAATTGTGTGAGAGGGCATACATACAAGTATGCCTCACATCTCGCGGTATGGCTGGTGTTGTGTCATTACATATTCATAACTATGCGGCGAAACGCCGATTTGTTGCAAGAATGGACAAAGTATATTCTCTGCTTTAGTATGTTGCATAAAGCAATAAACCCAACGATGAAGTTGAGGAGGGGCCATGCAGCAACTCGTGGCAGGTGTCGATTCATCAACGCAATCCTGCAAAGTCGTCATTCGTGATTTGCATACCGGCAAATTAGTGAGATCGGGCGCGGCCAGGCATAGGCGCGGAACGGAGATTGACCCTCAGGTGTGGCGCTCGGCTTTCGATGAGGCTGTGCACCAGGCTGGCGGTTTGGACGACGTGGTCGCACTATCCATAGCTGGCCAACAACACGGTATGGTCGCGTTGGATGAGCGTGGTGCGGTGGTCCGCAATGCCATTCTGTGGAATGACACACGATCTGCTCGTGATGCGGTGGACCTCATCTCGGAACTCGGCAACGGTAATGAACGCGAAGGCAAACGTCGATGGGCTGATCGGACGGGCAGCGTGCCTGTCGCCTCGTTGACAGTGACGAAGATCAGGTGGATGGCTACTCATGAACCCGATAATTTGGCTCGTACCGCAGCTGTGGCGTTACCACATGACTGGCTTACTTGGGATCTACTAGGCGGCAACGATATTAACACACTGGTCACGGATCGTTCTGATGCTTCGGGCACCGGTTACTACTCCGCGCAAGATAATGAATATTGCAAGGATTTGTTGGAGCTTGCGGCGGGAGCCGAATTTGCGGATCGTGTGCGGTTGCCTTGGGTCGCCTCACCTGCGCGGCGTGTGTCTGAAGTGAAAATCGATGGACGCAATCTTGTAATCGGGCCAGGTGCCGGAGATAATGCCGGTGCGGCGCTTGGACTTGGTCTCAAGCCGGGAGAAGTGGCTATATCCATCGGGACGTCGGGCGTGGTGTCGCTGGTGTCGGCTGTTGCTACGCATGATCCTGAAGGATATGTGACTGGTTTCGCGGACGCCAGCGGAAACTATCTGCCGTTGGTGTGTACGTTGAACGCCTCGCGCGTTGTCGACACGTTCCGAGCGTTGCTCAACATGAGCCATGCTGAATTCTCTAGGGCCGCGTTATGTGCACCTCCCGGTGCCGAAGGACTAGTTGTGGTGCCGTACTTTGAAGGAGAGAGAACGCCGAATTATCCAGATGCCACTGGCTCCATTCATGGCATCACTTGCGAAAATCTCACCACTTCGAACATTGCGCGAGCTGCCATTGAAGGCATGCTGTGTGGTGTGGGCGTCGGAATCCGTGCATTCCAGCAGCTCGGTATTCCGGTTACCAAGGTTAACCTCATTGGAGGCGGAGCCCAGTCCGAAGCAGTGCGTCGCATTGCCCCATCGGTGCTCGGACTGCCTGTATGTGTGCCGGAATACAGCGAATACGTGGCGGACGGTGCCGCGCGCCAGGCGGCATGGGTGTATGAGGGTGGTGCCGAGCCGCCAGTATGGACCCCACATCTGTCTAGCGATTACATCTGCGATTATGCGCCGTTTATTTTGGAACGCTTCCAGGAGATGTCGTCGAGGTTCATGCTCCGATCAGAGGCACGAGCTGATGTGGGGCGTCATGGGAGCGGAATCCAGCTGTAAAGCAGAAATCTGCACGTCTAACCATCTGGCCGGTTGCGACCGACCTCAATCAACGTAAGTCATAACTGAACAATCAGAGAAACAAGCATCTACATATCAAAGGAGACACAAGATGCGTAACACACTGAAAACAACGTTAGCGGCAGGGCTTGCGGTCGCATGCCTCGCACCCATAGCAGCCTGTGGATCGGGTGGATTGGTAGGCGGCAGCAAGTCGAGCGGTGATACCGTCAAGATGGTGCTGGTAGCCAAGCAAGAGGGCATCCCGTGGTTCGATGACATGCGAACCGGTGTTGAGCGGTTCGGAAAAGACAATACCGGCAAGGTCGAGGTCAAGCAGATTGCGCCGGATTCAGGCGATTCCGCAAAACAGGTGCAAATGGTATCGGACCTCATCTCGCAGGACGTGGACGCTATTGTTGTGGTTCCGAATGATCCACAGGCGCTCAAGCCGGTAATCAAGCAGGCCAAGGCCAAGGGCATTGTCGTAGTGGCTCATGAAGCGAGCAATATCGCCGATGACGTTGACTATGATATCGAGGCTTTCCAAAACACGGACTTTGGCGAAGCATTCTGCAAGCCGCTGGCTGAAGGCATGGGAGGCAAGGGCAAACTTGCGGCTGTGGTCGGATCCAAGACCATGGAGACGCATATGGCTTGGTATAACTCCTGCAAGAGCATGCTCGAAAAAGACTATCCGGACATCACATTCGTCTCGGACGAGCCATATGAGGACAACAACGACGATGACACTGCGCGCAAGGTGGCTACAGAAATCCTCAACGCTCACCCGGATATCACCGGTTTCTTTGGCACCTCCGTCTCGGCTGGTTCCAATATGGCCGCTGTGCTCAAGGAGCGTAACAACAAGAATGTCTACGTTTCCTCCCTTGGTATTCCCTCGGTGGACATGCCTTACATCGATGAGGGTTGGGTGCAGTATGCGCAGACTTGGCGTCCTGCCGATGCAGGATATGCTGCGCTCCAACTGGCCTATGACAAGGTCAAAGGCGAATCCATCAAGACAGGCCTTGATCTGAAAGCGGACGGCTACAGCAGTGTTGAGGTCAAAGGTCATCAGGTTTATGGTGACGCTCCTCTGGTGCTGAAGAAGGGCGATTACGCGGACGGCAAGTATCCCTTCTAAATTGCCGTCGCTACTCGGCCAACCACCAGTAAATCAAGAAAGCAAGGTGATGAACATGCGATTGCAGGCTACGGATATCTCCAAGAACTTTGGCGGTGTGCAAGCGCTCAAGCATGTGAACGTGGACATTGTCGGCGGTGAAGTACACTGTCTGGCCGGTGAGAATGGCTCCGGTAAATCCACCATCGTGAAGATTCTTTCAGGTGTATTAACGCCTAATGGGGGAGTCATCACGGTGGACGGTGCGCCATACGGGAATCTGACCGCTCGACAGGCAATCGGTCTAGGCATAGCTGTGATTCATCAGGATCTCTCATTGTTTGGCACTATGAGTGTGCGGGATAACATATGTCTGCCTGAGCATGTTCATCACCATCGGTCGTTAGTCAATCCTCAATATGCCGAGGATGTGTCGCGTAAAGCATTGGCACGAATCGGTGCTGATCTCGATCTGGACGCTCGCGTAGAGGACCTATCTATGGCGGCTAAACAGCAGGTCGCCATTGCTAGAGCTTTGGCGTTGAACGCAAAGGTCATCTTCATGGACGAGCCGACCACCGCGCTGACTTCCACTGAAGTGGATAGTTTGTTGCGTACCATCGGCACGCTCAAGGCATCAGGGGTGTCGGTTATTTTCATTTCGCACAAGCTCGATGAGGTGTTCTCCGTAGCTGACCGGATCACGGTGTTCCGTTCTGGCGAAGTGATTGGCACCTATCAAGCTTCACAGCTGGACAGCCGTAAGTTGTCTGCGTTGATGACCGGACATGACGTGGAATTTGGTGTTCCCGAAAACCACATTGTGGCCGATGCCGCGCCGGTGCTCGACATGAAGCACGTCAAGGCTTCGAAAGTGTCCGATGTGACACTGAGGATGCAGCCAGGCGAAGTTGTTGGCATGAGCGGCTTATTGGGGTCGGGGCGTACGGAAACTGCTCTTACTCTCTTCGGTCTCAATGCGTTGACCGGCGGAAGCATAGCTATCGATGGGCGGTCCGTAACTATTCGCAACCCTCGTGAAGCCATTGCCAATGGTATTGCCTTGGTGCCTGAAGACAGGCATCATGAAGGTCTGTTTCTTGACCGTAATCTACTGCAAAACAGTGCGGCCAGTGTGCTGGAAAGAATCTCGAGCAAATTCGGCGTAGTCGATGTAAAACAAGAGCGCCGAGTTGGTGAAGACACGTTAGTGAACCTACAAGTCAACACCCGTGATTTGGCGCTGCTGGCACAGTCTCTGTCTGGTGGCAACCAACAGAAGGTGCTACTGGGAAAATGGGTGGCTACCGCACCGAAGCTGCTTATTCTCGACTCTCCGACTGTGGGCGTGGATGTCGGATCCAAATCGCAGATATACGAGATCATTCGACAGCTATCTTCACGGGGAATTGCCATTCTGGTGATTTCCGACGAAGAAGAGGAGTTGTTGGCCGTGTGCAACCGCATCGCCATATTCGTGCAGGGTGCAGTAACCGCGGAGCTCAGTGGCGAGCAACTTAAGCCGGGCTTCTCCGCTATTTACCGTAATGCCGACCGTAATGGTGTTGGAGCAGATGATGTGACTGCTCATTCAACCAATAAGGAGGTGGCTTGATGACACGACAAGCCGATAAAGTCCCGCTGCTCAGGGCTAAGAAGTTCAATTCCATGGAAAAGACCTTGTTGGTCATCGTCGTGGCATATGCGATTATCGTTTCCGTGATTAACCCCAATTTTCTATCGCTCGGTACGCTTGCCGATCTAACTCGCAACGGCACCGGTATGGCGATACTCGCGGCTGGCGTGTATGTGATCATGATTGCGGGTGGCATTGATGTGTCGTTTCCGGCGGTGGCGATTATGTCTGGCTATACGTCGGTGGTCGTTGCCGTGCGAACGGGTATTGATTCGATGCTGTTCATCGTGGTTGTCGCAGCGCTCATTGGCGCATTGCTCGGTACTGTCAACGCGCTGCTCATCCATTGGCTGGAATTGCCCACGTTCATTGTGACGCTTGGTACGTCATCGATTTTCTATGGTCTAATGACTACGTTGGTGGGTACTAAACCGGTGACGATAAGTCAGATGCCAAAATCAATGTTGAGCTTTGGTAGATGGAACGTGATTTCTTTCATCGTCAAAGGGCAGGAAAACGGCATTGCGGGCTTCTTCCTCATCGCGGTGATCGTATACGCGGCAGTGTGGTTCGTGATGAATCACACCACACTGGGACACGGTGTTTATGCAATTGGCAATTCCGAGGAATCTGCAAGGCGAGCGGGATTATCGCCATTGCACATCAAGTTGTTCATATATCCGCTCATGGGTGTGCTGGCTGCGCTGATGGCTATCATCTCTTTTTCGAACCTCAAGTTTGTTGATCCGACCAGCATTATGGGTACCGAACTGACGGTGATTGCTGCAGTGGTTATTGGAGGTACCAGAATCACTGGTGGTTATGGCACCCTGCTGGGTACGTTCCTAGGTGTTGCCTTGGTGCAGTTGCTGAACAACACTCTGGTGTTCATGGGTATCCAATCCTCGTGGAACAACCTGTTCATCGGCGCGGTTATGGTCGCGGCGGTGGTCGTCATCTATTACGGCGAAAAGCGCCGCAACCGTCGTAACATGTCTTTCCTGGTCTGAGGTGATCATCATGGCACAGCAAACGAAAAGCAAGTCGGGGCGCAGCCCTCGCAGCAACCCGATTGCCACGTGGTGGAGCGGCGTGGACCGTTCCAGCAAGGTGCTCTATGGAGCCGTTGTGGTGGTTTGCCTAGGGTTTTATATCCTGCTTGGCAATACGCTGTACAACGTCGGTACATTGCAATCCATGGGATTCCAGATTGGCGAGTTCATGTTTCTGGCGCTCGCCATGGGCATTGTGATGCTCACTGGTGGCATCGACCTTTCGGTGGTTGCTAATATGAACGTTTCCGCAATTATCATCGCGTGGATGTTGTCGGGAAACGAAATGGGTCGTCTCGGTTCGCCGTGGGTCTCAATTGCTGTGGCGGTGTTGCTGGGCATCGTCGCAACGGTGGTTTGCGGCATGGTGAACGGTCTTCTTGTCTCGTTAGCCGGCGTCAATCCGATTGTGGCGACGTTGGGTACTCAGCTGTTGTTTACGGGAATAGCTTCTGCGGCAACCAACGGTTCATCAATTGGTGTTGGCGTGCTGGATTACGCGATGCTGGGCATTTCTACGGTCGCCGGCGTACCAGTGGTGTTCCTCATCGGATTGGTGTGCTATCTCGTTGTTGGCTGGATAACCAGCCGCACGAGATACGGTCGTGAACTATATTTCTACGGTTCCAATCCGGTGGCATCGCTGTTCTCGGGGCATCGCGTCAACCGAACGTTGGTCCTCACCTATGCTGCGGCAGGCATTTTCGTAGGTTTGGCTGCGATGGTCATGGTTGCTCGAGTTAATTCCGCGCGTGTTGGTTTCGGTGAAACGTACCTGTTGCAGGCTCTTCTGGTCGTGGTGCTTGCCGGCTTTGACCCGTTTGGCGGCCGTGGTCGGTTTGGCAATCTGCTGTTGGCAGTGATTATGTTGCAGGTGCTGCAGACTGGATTCACCATTCTCAATTTCTCCCCGTTCGTCAAGAACCTTGCTTGGGGTTCTGCTCTGGTGATTGTCATGGTGCTGAGCCGGGCGTTTGAACTGCGAGCAAACCGGACAGGGCGCACAGTGAAAGCCGCGGCAGATACTGCTTCCGCTTCGGTCAAAACCAAGGAGGTCAACAATGAGTGAATTATCTAAAGGTGTAGTCGACGTAGCGCAGACGGAAGGTATTCTGACTGAGCTGAGGCAGACTTTCGATCATCTGGACTATCGGGTGGTGAATGCAGTCCTTCCCGTTCTGCAGTCCGCGCGTCGCATTGTTTGTGCTGGTGTTGGGCGTGAAGGGCTTACTTGCCGGGCGTTTTGCATGCGTCTCATGCATCTCGGTTACGATAGCCACTGGGTATGGGATGATACTGCTCCGGCGCTGAGTGAGGGAGATGTATTTTTCTTCACCTGCGGATCAGGGCAGATTGCACATCTGTTGACCATTGCACAATTGGCTAAAGATACTGGTGCAACGGTGGTATGCGTTACTGGCGTGCCGAATAGCGATGCTGCGCGTTTAGCCGATCATGTGGTGTTCATTCCTGCATCTGTGTATAAGGGCTCTGGCGATTTGGTGCCGACTGTGCAACCCATGGGCACATTATGGGAAACAGCGTCGTGGATTCTGCTTGATGCCATCGTGTACGGACTGCATGAGCGCGATAATATTGGGTACGCGGAAATGGCGGCCCGACACCGCAACTATGAGTAGCGGTCTTTGACGAGGGCATTAGTGCGCCCGTCTGACATGCAATGTCTGCCTGCAGAACTTGGTGCGGTGGTTTCCTTGTTTTGCGGGCAGGCAATGCTTTATGTCGTTCCCTGCAGACGATGCTGAGTAATGAACTCAGGGTTTTATGAAATTCTATGCAACCGTTGGGTTGCCGAGTATTGTATGAGGGCTTTCATCTTTGGCTGGCAGGTTGTTATGTGCATTTTTGGTTTTGTTGGTTGTTTTCTTGCTTTCGGGTAACATGGGTTTTCGGGAAAATGAACATGACCTGTGAAAGGTTGCTTGCTATGGCCGGTGCACCGAACAATTCCGAAACCACCCAGTATCCCGATCTCGTTATCGTTGGCGCGGGCCTGTTTGGCCTGACGGTGGCGCAGCAGGCGGTGGAGCACACGGGTGCCCGCGTGCACATTATTGATATTCGCGACCACATCGGCGGCAACGCATACTCGTATATCGATGAGGAGACGGGTGCGGAGATCCACAAGTACGGCGCTCATCTGTTCCACACCTCCAACAAGCGCGTGTGGGATTACGTGAACCGCTTCACGAGCTTCACCAACTACGTGCACCGCGTGTACGCCACGCACGACGGCGAGGTCTACCCGCTGCCCATCAACCTGGGCACCATCAACCAGTTCTTCCACGCGCACTACACGCCGGCCGAGGCGCAGAAGCTCATCGCCGATCAGGCGGGCGAGCTGGCCGGCACCGACCCGCAGAACCTCAACGACAAGGGCATCCAGCTGATCGGCCGCCCGCTGTACGAGGCGTTCATCAAGAACTACACCGGCAAGCAGTGGCAGACCGACCCCTCCGAGCTGCCGGCCGCCATCATCAAACGCTTGCCCGTGCGCTTCAACTACGACAATCGCTACTTCAAGGACACGTGGGAGGGCCTGCCCGCGGACGGCTACACCAAGTGGATGGAGCGCATGATCGACGACCCGCGCATCACCGTGGAGCTGGGCGTGGACTTCTTTGACGAGTCCCAGCCGTACAACAAGACCGCGCTCAAGGCCGCGGGCGTGCCGGTGGTGTACACGGGTCCGGTGGACCGCTATTTCGACTACGAGCTGGGCGACCTCAAGTGGCGCACGGTGGACTTCAAGGAGGTCCGCTACGACGAGGGCGACCACTTCGGATGCCCGGTGATGAACTTCTCCGACGCGGACGTGCCCTACACCCGAGCCATCGAGTTCAAGAACTTCAACCCGGAGCGCCACGACTCCCAGAACCCGGACAGGACCGTGGTGTGGGAGGAGTACAGCCGTTTCGCCGAGCGCGGCGACGAGCCGTACTACCCGGTCAACACCGACGCGGACAAGGCGCTGTACGCCCAGTACGAGGCCAAGGCCAAGGCCGAGCCGAACACCGTGTTCGGCGGCCGCCTCGGCACTTACAAGTACTACGACATGCACAACGTGATCGACACCGCCCTCACCGCTTACGAGGAGCGGGTCGCACCGCTGCTGGCCAAGTAACAGCCGATTGCGCGATTACGCAACGAATCCAACCCCAAGTCCGAAGCCGTCATGATTATGCCAACGATAATCATGACGGCTTCGGACTTGTTGATTCTTTGGGGTGACTACAAACCGCTGACGGCGATGTGCGCTTTGAGGTAGTCGTCTATGGCGAATACGCCTGAGGTGTCTCCGGCACGAATCTGGGCGGAGATGGAGTCATATTCAACGGTGCCTCCGGTTTGCAGATCGGTAACGTCTTCAGCATCGTCCGCCGAAATGGAGGCCGGGTCGGAGGCGGCGACAAATGCCCATCGTGTGGCCCACATCTGCACGGGGGTGTTGCCAGCCTGATATTTCTGGATGAGGCTGGTACCTATGTCTCCGGCGTTGCTGGAATCCGAGACTTGGAACGTGCATAGCGCATATTTCGGGTGTTCTCGGTCGGTGACGGTGATGGTGCTGCCGTCCACCGAGGTGGTGATTTTGTTGTGCCACGAGTAGGGCAAGGTGACGCGATACGAATCAGATTCCATGGTGAGCGACTTTTTGACTGCGTCGCTGTATTGCCAGACGATATTAATGACGTTGCCGCTGTGCTTCTGATAACGGTCATAATCTCCCAGCGACGTCACAGTCCACGAGTCGCTGAGATCTGCGGTGTCCGCAATATCCAGTTCATCGGCCATGCAGGAGCGCTGTGACGAGCCATCCATACCGCCCTCGGTGGCGTGCATCCACACTTTGCTGTGATCTGTAGACCTCTTCCAGGAGAATGCCTCGGGATCGGGCGCATTGTGCGGTGCGCAATCCAGCCATGCTTCGTCAAGCTCCCCGTCCAGGTCACTGGGGCCGGAGTAGGCGTCTGTCCAGTCGCCCTGGGTTGGGTCATCAACAACAGTCTTCTGCTGATTGGAATCCGTGTTGCTGTTGCTCTTGGGAGTCTGCGAGGATTGCTGCTTTTTTGGTTCAGTGGTCGGCGCAGATTGGGGCGTCCCGCAAGAAGCGAGTAGCGCAATCAGCGGTACGAGAAGCACCATGGCAAAACGACGATGTCTCATATCACAAGTCTAACTGTGTAGGAGTTCGATTGCTAGGGGCTGTAGAAAGGGGATGTCGTATTCTCGCGCGTCTTTCGTTACGATTGTCACTGGGGATAGAATGAAAGTCATGCCTCATCGCGAGGCGTGCGCAAGCTGAAGGAGCAGAGGCTATGACTGATTCCAACACCAATCCTTATGCCGGTTCGGGGCAGTCGCCGTGGCAGCCCGAGCAGGCTCCGGCGCCTTCATCTGAATCCGATTCGGGTGCTGCAAATCCATCCGGCGAGGCTGGATCCCAGCAGCCCAATAATACTTATCCTGGTGGCGGTTCCGTGCCTCCGCAGACACCGTACAATCCGTACGCTCAAGGCGGAACGCCGTATGGGCAGCAGTACAATCCGAACTACAGCCAGCCCTATGCCCAGCAGTATGGCTACATGCCCCCAGCGGCCAATCAGCAGTGCAACGGGTTTGCCATTGCGGGCTTTGTCTGCTCGTTCTTTACCTCAATCATCGGTTTGATTTTCAGCATCATCGGCTTGAACCAGATCAAACGGCAGGGCGGCAAAGGCAAAGGCTTGGCCATTGCGGGCATCATCATCAGCGTGGCAAAGCTGGGCATCTATCTGCTGCTGATTGTGATGATTATCGTCGGTCTCTTTTCGGGTATGGTCGATGCCGTGACGAATGATTTGCGGTCGGATTATTCATACAGCAGATACGACGACATGGACGATCAGTATGATTCGTACTATTATGACGGCCAGTACGACTACGACGATTCTGGCGATATCGATATCGATGATTTGGATCGTGCGCTTGAGCAGCTGAATGGCGTGTCGGAATGGTCCTCTGCTTTTACCGTCTACTCTCCAGCGGTTTCCATCAGTGAATGAATAGGTGATGAGATTCCTGCGGCGTGGCATTGACCGGCCGTGGGAGGAATAGTCGTTGCCGGGCGCGGGCTGGGCGTAGTCTTGGAGTCATGAGACTCGCACGTTTTTCTTTGAATGATTCGCCGCGCTACGCCTTCGTGCAGAGGGACGAAACGGACGGCAAGGACTACCTCATCGAGCTGGACGGTCATCCGCTGGCCGGCGACCAAGTCGCTCCTACCGGTAATCGTTACCCGGTTGATGGCGATGGCATCCGCCTGCTTTCTCCAGTGATTCCTTCCAAGGTCTACGGTCTGGCCAAGAACTATGAGGCGCACGCCCAGTTCATGCACGAGGCCGGCCATTCGGAAATCGCCCATGCGCCTGAGAACATGGTGATTTTCACCAAGCCGTCCACCTCGGTGATTGGCCCCGATGATCCGATCGTGTACCCGGCCTGCTCCAAGGACATGAACTTCGAGCCTGAAGTGGCCGTGGTGATGGGTCGTATTGCCAAGAACGTATCCATTGAGAACGCAATGGATTACGTGCTCGGCTTCACCTGCGTGAACGACGTGACGCTGCGCGACCTGCAGGGCATCGATCCCACATGGACGCGAGCCAAGGGATTCGATACCTCCTGCCCGCTCGGCCCGTGGATCGTGATGCGCGATGACCTGAATTGGAAGGACGCCGAGATTTCGTTCACGCTGAACGGCGAGGACGTGCCGATGGCATCCGGTACTACCGCAAACCTGATTCACGGCATCCCTGAGCAGATCGCCGCAATCTCCAGCTTCTCCACACTGCTGCCCGGCGACGTAATCATGACCGGTACGCCGAATGCTTCCGGTCATCTTGATCCCGGTGACGAGACCATTGTGCACGTCGAGGGTATTGGCGATCTGCGCAACGTGATTGTGCGGGCGTAGGACTCAGAAACGCGCCTTACGCTCCCGGTAGAAGCGCGTGCAAGACGGTCATCACCACCAAGCTGATGATGGCCGTCACTGTTAATGAGAAGCCGGCGAGCTTGGCATTGCCGGTCAACGAATCGGTGAACTTGGTCGAGAAAATCGTGATTGGGGCAAAGGAGCCCAGCACGATGATTTCGCGGATTCTCATGTCAAACGGCAGCAGGAACCATGCCGCTACGGCGATAATTGCGCCGAACGCCATACGCCAGGCGATTACCTTGCCCAGCTCCACCTTGTCTTTACGGTTGTCTGGAATCTCCATCATGAGTCCGATCATCGCCATGGCGCAGAAGGCGTTCGCGTTGGCGAACGGCGTGATGAGGGTGACGATCGGCTGTGGAATCGTGATGTGCAGGAACATGAATACCAGCATCAGCATGTAGATGTCGAACGAAATCGAACTCAGAAAATCACGGGCAATGTTGCGCAGGCGCAGGATAAGCGGCAGCGATTTGAAGTTCTCGTCCATATGCAGCAGCGTGCGCGTGATGGTCAGTGAACCTGCCGTGGCCACGGTGGCGTTGCCGATATCGAGCATGATGATCGGCAAGCCAGCGGATGCGCCCATAAAGGTCTGCACCACCGGCAGGCAGAACGCGCCGAGATTCAGTCCCGAGGCGTTGAGCATTTGGAAGGCGCGGTAGTTCTTCTCGTCGCCACGCGATCCGATATACACGATGAACAGCGGAACCGCGCAGGCGAAGAAGCCGAACAGCACAATCCACAGCATGCGCATATCGTGCTTGTTAGTGGCGAACGACAGGATAATCGCGCACGGCAGCGTGAGGTTGAACACCAGTCCTTGAACAACCCTGTAATCGCGTTCGCCGAAAATATGGACGTGCTTGAGTGCGTAGGCGCCGATAATAACGAGCAGTAGCGAACCGGCTTGGAAAATCATGTTCTTCTCTTATCCCACAACGCGCTAGCCGCAGTAGTCGGGGAGCGGTTCAAGCGCACAACAAACCGAGTGCGAGTATAGGAGTGTCGCGGGGCATATTTCGCCTCCCGGCGCATATTGTGGACGCCCGTCTAGGCTTGCTCCCGCTGGTGAGAGCTGTCCGCGGAAGCGGACTGAGAGTGGTCAACCCCAAAACAGACCAATTTCAACCATTTCTGGCGCCGTCTCTAACTTTCCTCACTCGAAAACCTGTGCGGGTTCCAAAACTTGAGTCACTTACACTCAACTTTTGGGAATAGAATAGGCGTCAGGTCGGTTGAGCATATCAGATAACGACACATTGCGGTCTGCTACGGCGCTCGCAGAGCGTGCGAAACCTCAAGACGAGACGCAGCGGAACGCATGACATGGAGGAATACGATATGGAACAGAAGTTCACCACTATGGCCCAAGAAGCCGTCGGCGACGCGATTCAGAGTGCGTCCGCCGCAGGAAACGCGCAGGTCGAGACCCTGCACGTCATGGATGCGTTGCTGCGTCAGGAAAACGGCGTGGTGCGCTCCCTCATCGAGGCCGCGGGCGGAGGCCCACAGGCCATCGGCGCTGCCGTGCGTAACGCTTTGGTCGCGCTGCCGAGTGCGTCCGGCTCCAGCACTTCGCAGCCGCAGGCCAGCCGTCAGCTGACCGCAGCCATCGCCCAGGCCGAGAAGGAAATGCAGCAGATGGGCGACGAATACGTCTCCACCGAGCACCTGCTCATCGGCATCGCGGCCAGCAAGCCGAACCAGTCGGCTGAAATCCTGGAGAAAAACGGCGTCACCGCCGCTTCCCTGCGTAAGGCTGTGCCCGGCGTGCGCGGCGGCGCGAAAGTCACCAGCCCGGACGCGGAAGGCTCGTACAAGGCTTTGGAGAAGTACTCTACCGACCTGACGGCCGCCGCCAAGGAAGGCAAGCTCGACCCGGTCATCGGCCGTGACCAGGAGATTCGCCGTGTGATTCAGATTCTGAGCCGCCGTACCAAAAACAACCCTGTGCTGATCGGTGAGCCTGGCGTCGGCAAGACCGCCGTCGTGGAGGGCTTGGCCCAGCGTATCGTGGCGGGCGACGTGCCCACCACCCTGCAGGGCAAGAAGCTCATCTCCCTTGACCTAGGCTCCATGGTGGCCGGCTCGAAGTACCGTGGTGAGTTCGAGGAGCGCCTGAAGAGCGTGCTCAACGAAATCAAGAACGCGGACGGCCAGATCATCACCTTCATCGACGAGATCCATACCATCGTCGGCGCGGGTGCGGCCGAAGGCTCCATGGATGCCGGCAATATGCTCAAGCCCATGCTGGCCCGCGGCGAGCTGCGACTGATCGGCGCGACCACGCTGGACGAGTACCGCGAGAACATCGAGAAGGATCCGGCACTGGAGCGTCGTTTCCAGCAGGTGTTCGTGGGCGAGCCTTCCGTGGAAGACACCATCGCCATTCTGCGTGGCCTGAAGCAGCGTTACGAGGCTCACCATAAGGTAACAATCGGCGATGACGCGTTGGTTGCCGCCGCAACCCTGTCGAACCGCTACATTTCGGGTCGTCAGCTGCCGGACAAGGCCATCGATTTGGTTGATGAGGCGGCTGCCCACCTGCGTATGGAGCTCGACTCCTCGCCTGAGGAAATCGATGAGCTGCAGCGCAAGGTGACCCGTCTTGAGATGGAGGAAATGCAGCTCAAGAAGGCCGAGGATCCCGCGTCCAAGGAGCGTCTGGGCAAGCTGCAAGCCGAACTCGCGGACACCCGTGAGAAGCTCAGCGGCCTCAAGGCGCGTTGGGATGCGGAACAGGCCGGCCATAACAAGGTCGGTGACCTGCGTGCCAAGCTCGATGACCTGCGTGTGCAGGCGGACAAGTTCACTCGTGAGGGAAATCTGGCCGAGGCCTCGAAGATTCTGTACGGAGAGATTCCGGCTATTCAGAAGGAGCTCGCCGCTGCGGAAAGCGCGGATGCCGAATCTGCTGATGCGGGTGCCGAGAATCCGGCTGATGAGCCGATGGTTCCGGACCGCGTGGATGCCGACTCGGTGGCTGAAATCGTCTCCGACTGGACCGGCATTCCCGTTGGCCGCCTGATGCAGGGCGAAAACGAGAAGCTGCTGCACATGGAGGACTACCTCGGCAAGCGCGTGATCGGCCAGAAGGAAGCCATCGCCGCCGTGTCCGCCGCGGTGCGTCGTTCGCGTGCCGGTATCTCCGACCCGAACCGTCCGACCGGATCGTTCCTGTTCCTTGGTCCCACCGGTGTGGGTAAGACCGAACTGGCCAAGGCACTCGCCGACTTCCTGTTCGATGACGAGAAGGCCATGGTCCGCATCGACATGTCCGAATACATGGAGAAGGCTTCGGTCTCGCGCCTGATCGGCGCGGCTCCGGGCTACGTGGGGTACGAGCAGGGCGGTCAGCTGACCGAAGCCGTGCGCCGTCGCCCGTACTCCGTGGTGCTGTTCGATGAGGTCGAAAAGGCCAATCCGGAGATCTTCGACGTGCTGCTGCAGGTACTCGATGATGGCCGCCTGACCGATGGTCAGGGCAGGACCGTGGACTTCAAGAACACGATCCTGATCATGACCTCCAACTTGGGCTCGCAGTTCCTCGTGAACGAGGACATGGACGCCGACGCCAAGAAAAAGGCCGTGATGGATGCGGTCCACATGAACTTCAAGCCGGAGTTCCTGAACCGTTTGGACGATATTGTCATGTTCCACCCGCTCACGCGCGAGGAGCTTGGCGGCATCGTGGATATTCAGGTGGCTGGCGTGGCTCAGCGTCTGACCGATCGTCGCATCACGCTGGACGTCACCGATTCGGCTCGCGAGTGGCTGGCCAACACCGGCTACGACCCGGCCTATGGCGCTCGTCCGCTGCGTCGCTTGGTGCAGACCGAAGTTGGCGACCAGCTGGCCCGTATGTTGCTGGCTGGCAAGATTCACGACGGCGACACCGTGCTCGTCGACCAGACCGGCGGCGAACACCTGGAGCTCTCCGCCTGGGCGAGTGACCAGATTGCTTCCGACGATCCGGACGTGAGCGTAGATAACGTCTCCGAAGACAAGTGACAATCACTGGCTCCCCTCTCCGAGGGAAGCTGTCAGCGAAGCTGACTGAGGGGAGTTCGGGCGGCTTCGCAACAGTGGTTTTTCTCTGCAAAATCTCTTAAACAGGTGGGTATGGTAGCAGTCATACCCACCTTTTCATCTTTGTTGGGTCTATCTCGATTTCGAGGGGCTGATTTGCCCTCTTTCGGAGGTCTACTTCCATTTCGAGGGGCTGCTCATCCATTGAACCGCAAGTATCAGTGGCTTTATGGCAACGCCATTCCGCCGTTTTGGGGCCTTATCTACTTGGCTGCCAGCCCCTTGAAACGGAAGTAGACCTCCCGCAACATCGAAATCAGCCCCTCGAAACGGAAGTATCTTCCCGGTCCGTCTCAATTGCGTTTCCCAAGAGTGGAAGAACCGTGATATCAAGGTGTTCACTGCTGCATATGGTAGGAAAGTGAGTGTTGGCGGACGAAGGGAGGGCTAGTGACCGGACGATTTGCGCCGACACCATCGGGACGCATGCATATCGGCAACGTGTATGCCATGCTGGCCGCATGGCTTTCGGCCCGCTCTCGTGGTGGCCGCATGCTGATGCGCATCGAAGACGTGGATAAGCCGCGCGTGATTGCCGGTGCCGATCGGCTCATGCTGGATGATCTCCGTTGGCTGGGCCTTGACTGGGACGGCGAGCCGATATTCCAGTCCCAACGCACAGAACGCTACGAATATGCATTGGAGTGCTTGCGCTCGCGAGGCGTGCTATATCCCTGCTTCTGCTCGCGTGCCGATATCCGTGCGGCTTCCGCCCCCAACGAAGGTGACGGTTTCATGGTCTATCCCGGCACCTGCCGTCATTTGCTTCGCAATCATCCCGTCGAGGTGCATTCCCGACTAGCTCGCGGCGACCAGCACTCCGTTCGCATCGCCATGCCAGAACCGAGGGCAATGTCGGACGGCCCGTTTGCGAACCTATATACGTCATCGGAAGCGTCAACGCCCGTGCGTAGCGATGGAATTGCCGACTGTATTACAAGTTTTGATGATTGTGTTTACGGTCCACAGCATTACGATTTGCCTCATGAAGTGGGCGATTCGGTGATTCGCCGAGCTGATGGACTGTTCGGCTATCAGCTTGTTGTGGTTGTGGATGATTTGGATATGGGCGTTGACGACATCGTGCGTGGCCGTGATTTGCTACGCTCCACCGCATTGCAGATGTGGATTCGCCAATGCCTGCTGGCCGGAGGATTCCGGCCGGAGTGCGCGAGCGATGCACGAGTATCTGCTGAACACCCGAAGTATGTGCATTTGCCCCTTATCGACAACGCGGCCGGTCGGCGTTTAGCCAAGCGCGAACGCTCTCTGGATATGGGAGCCCTGCGAGCCCGTGGCGTGACCCCTGAACAAATCATTGGCTATTGTGCTTGGCTGTTACGTTTACAATCCGCTCCAATCCCTTGCAAACCCGCCGATCTGTTGGCTGATTTCAGTTGGGAGCCGCTGCGCGCCAATCACCCTGACCGTGCGTTGAAGCCGGATGATCCAACCACTCCACAATGGCTGGCAGAAGCGTTAAGCTAGAGGCAGCCCAACAGGAAGGATTCCAATGTCGTCGAAGCTCTGGAGAAACGTGGTGCTGGCCGGTGTGGCCGCCGCAGGTGCCGCAGTGTGGGCCGTGGCCCCGCGCACATTCAATGACAAGCGCCGCAATTTCGTACCCTCGATTCCCGAGGTCTGGTATGCGCATCGCGGTCTGCATGATGCCGGTTCCGGCCTGGTGAATGTTGCCGATATCGCGGGCTACGCCGGTGACAATCCCGTCAGCACCCAGTCCGATACCACGGGGCAATCCATCGCTGAAAACGACGATTATGTGGCACTCGCTCGTGCCATGGCCATCAAGGCGGGCTATGGCAGTGCGGATACAACTGGTCCGATTGCGCCTGAGAATTCCTTGGCTGCATTCGCTGCCGCGTGCGAGGCCGGCTATGGCATAGAACTTGACGTGCAACTTACGCTGGATGGCCAAGTAGTTGTGGTGCATGATGCTGATTTGCTGCGTGTGGCCGGAGATTCGCGGTTGATTGAGGACTTGACCTACGACGAGCTCACCCGCATCCCGCTGTTCCCGAACGGTAAGTCCGGCGATCTCAAGGCTGAGCCTCTGCCGGGTGCCGGCGAGAACCCGCCTCTGGTCGTCACGCCGTCCGCAGCCCCGGAAGGCTATTACCAGCATGTGCCGCTGTTCTCTGATGTTTTGGACGTGGTGGCCGGTCGTGCGCCGCTGATTGTGGAATACAAGTTCAGCAATAATCGTGCATGGGACGAGCGCAGCGAAGAGCTGATGGAAAAGGGTCATGCGTTGCTCGAGGCGTATGACGGGCCTTACGTGGTCGAGTCCTTCCACCCGGGTGCGGTGAACTGGTACAAGGAGCATCATCCTGAGGTGTGCCGTGGCCAGTTGAGTTGGCCGGCAAAGCTGGATAAGCATGGTGCGGCTGAATGGACTGCCGGACTGCTGGCGTTTAATTGGTTGTCTCGTCCTGATTTTGTGGCGTATGACTGGACTGGTGGTGCTTCGCCGCAGGTCAAGCTCGCTCGCTCGATGGGCGCCACGGCGGTTTCCTGGACCGTGCGTTCTAGTGAGGAGCTTGCTCAATGTGAGCCGTATTTCGACCGTCACATCTTCGAGGCGTTTGTGCCCGACGAGGTGTGAGCAAGCAACTTGGCTCCCCCTGAGGGGAGCCAAGACAGTGATTATTTGTGATACGGTTCGCCGGCGTTGATTTTGTAGGCACGGTAGATCTGTTCCAGCAGAATCACGCGCATAAGCTGATGTGGAAACGTCATCTTCGAGAAGCTCAGCAGGAAATCGGCGCGACGTAGGATCGCATTATCGAGTCCGATCGACCCGCCGATAACCAGCTGAATATGACTGGTACCGCGCAATCCTAGGTCATTGATTTTCGCGGCCAGTTCTTCACTGGAAAGCTGCTTGCCATTAATGGCAAGGGCAATGACGAATGCGCCGTCCTTCAGATGTTTGGCTATGCGCTCGCCTTCTTTGGCCTTGATTTGGCGATCCACGCCCTCGGAGGCATGGTCGGGCGTCTTCTCGTCCGCGACTTCAATGATGTTGAGCTTGCAATAGCGCGAGAGTCGCTTGGAGTACTCGTCAATGGCATCGCGAAGGTAACGTTCCTTCACGCGTCCCGGCGCAACAATGTCGATCTGCATAAGGTCATTCCATAGATTTGGCTCCCGCTGGCGGGAGCTGGCGGCGTAGCCGACTGAGGGTGGTCAGTTTCCGATATCAACCACTCTCAGTCTCACTTCGTTCGACAGCTCCCGCCAGCGGGAGCCCAAAAATCAGTCAATCATGAGGAATTGATTAACGTGTGCGGAGACCGCCGTCCGAAGCCGAAGGCGCACTATGGTGCGTCGAGTGCTGAGGAAAGTCGGTATACGCTCCGTTAATCAATTACTCCGTAGAGGCGGTCGCCGGCGTCGCCGAGCCCCGGCACGATGTAGCACTTGTCGTTGAGCTTTTCGTCGACCGCGCACACCACGACCTTGAAGTCGATGGACGGGTCGATGTGCTCCTCAACGTACTTGATGCCCTCAGGAGCCGCGATGATGTTGATTGCGGTCACATCCTTGGCGCCGCGCTCGGCCAGATAATGCGTGGCGGCAACCAGCGTGCCGCCGGTGGCGAGCATCGGGTCAATCAGGAAGCACTGGCGGCCGGACAGGTCCTCCGGCAAGCGGTTTGCGTACGTGACCTGCTGGGTGGGGTGCTCCTCGTCGCGCTTCATGCCCAAGAAACCGACCTCGGCAGTAGGCATGAGGCGGGTCATTCCGTCGAGCATGCCCAGACCTGCGCGCAGCACCGGCACGATAATCGGACGTGGCTTGGCGAGCTTCTTGCCGGTCATTGGGGCGACCGGCGTCTCGATTGGTGCGGCCACGACGGACAGGTTGCGGGTGGCCTCATAGGCCTCAAGCATGACCAGTTCGGAGACGAGCTCGCGGAAAGTGGAGGAAGGGGTATTCTTGTCGCGCAAAACGGTGAGCTTGTGCTCAACCAGCGGATGATTCAAAACGTGAAGTTCCATATGCTCCAGCCTAGTCCAAGTTTCTCGACCCGCCGAATTGGAGTTTGCCCCCCGGGGGGGGGCGGATTGCCTCGTGCGGGCCACGCGCATCCTGTTCCATGGGGTACATGTCCGATTGGATCGCAGTTTTGTGCCGTTGAGGGAGTCTCAGTGGTGCGGATTGTCCATTTATTCGCGATTTTGCTCCACTGAGATAGGTTCAGCGAGGTGTTTTCTAGAGCCGATCGCGGTTTCGCTTCGCTGAGTGGCTTTCAGCGTGGTGGTCTTTCGATTTAATCACGGTTTTGCCTCGCTGAGTCGAGCTCAGTGTGGCAATACTTCGTTTTAATCACGATTTTGCTTCGCTCAGATCGCTCAGCGGAGCGATTTCATGGTTAACTCGTGGTTTTGCTTCGCTGAGTGGCTCTCGGTGGGGTGGTTCTTCGGTCTAATCGTGGTTTTGCTTCACTGAGATGGATTCGGCGGTCTGTGGAGGAGCAGGCGATGATTGATCGTGCGGGAACATTCCGTATTTTCTGGTCAATCGTGCTGCCTATGGCACGTCCGGCAATCGTGACTATCTCGATTCTGTCCTTCCAGGGCTCGTGGAATGAGCTGTCGCACTTCATTGTTTCGACTCAGTCTTCGGCGTTGACCACGTTGACCAAGGGTGTTGCCTCGTTGGCCAGTGGTCAGCTGTCCCAAGGTAACCAATACCCGGTCAAACTGGCGGCTGCCGTCATCATGACCATCCCCGTCGCCGTGCTGTTCTTCATCTTCCAGAAGCAAATCATGAACAGCTCGGAAGGCTCCGTCAAGGAATGACGGGTCTGCGCAACAATAACTATTTGCTTTTCAACAATCAACGGAGAACATATGAACAGCACTGAGCGTATCCGACAGCCATGGATGCACGACATGAAGCCTCTTGTTGTGGCGCCTGCCCAACTGTGGGAAACCGCAGACGGCACTGTGGACGCATCGCAGCAGCACGCGGGGGCGGCCAATATCGCCGGATTTTATGTGGGAGATACTCGTATCATCTCACGCATCATTCCGGTTGTGAACGGTGAGGCACCCACAGCGATCGCATGGAACTCTCCCCAAAAAGGAGTGGGTGTGTCTTCCATGGTGGCCCGCAATGTTGATGGCCCGACGGTGGATCCCTCGGTTCGTATCACGGAGAATCGCACTCTGGAACCGGATGCCCTGCATGAGCGATATGTGTTGCGTAGCGTGATGACTGATCCGGTGACGCTTGATTTCTCAGTGAAATTGCGCTTTGACATGGCTTCGATGCAGGAGATCAAAGGTGGTGCGTCATCCTCTGCCGCAGCTAACGGCGAGGTTATTCTCTCCCGAGTGCCCGGTGATGCATGTTCCGCAGAGGTGGCGTACGGCGAGCTGCGTGCCACGGTAACCGCGGAGCCGCAGGATGGTAGTGGGGTGCCGTCAATCATCCTTGATGGTCTTGATTGCGTGATCTCCTGGCAGGTTACGATTCCTGCTCGCGCGGAGACTTCAGTCGGTCTGCATATTGCGGTGAGCTCGCCGCGCAATGCCGTTATCGCGGCGAATGCCGATTGCCCGTGGGCCGATGTTCAGGTGGAGGCCGCCGATAATCGTGTCTCCAATTGGGTGAATACCTCTTTGAGGGATCTCGATGGTTTGCGGATGTCGATTCCGGCTTTGCCGGACGATGAGTTTTTGGCGGCCGGTGCACCGTGGTTCTTCACCCTGTTCGGTCGTGATTCCCTATGGGCTGCACGTTTCATGTTGCCGCTGACGACTCGTACCGCGATGGGCGCACTGCGTACTCTGGCGCACTTCCAAGCTACTGAATCCGATATTCAGACCAATGCTGATCCCGGCAAAATCATGCATGAACTGCGTGCTGAGCCGTTGGTGCAGACCGGTGCATTTAATGACGGCACCAGCTTGCCTCCGCTGTACTACGGCACAATCGATGCCACCGAGCTGTGGATTATTCTGCTTGCTGAGGCCTTGCGCTGGGGTGCGCCTGAGCAGGAGATTGAGGCGTTGCTGCCGAACCTTGAGGCCGCACTTGCCTGGCTGCGTGATTGGGGCGATTGCGATGGTGATGGATTCTTGGAATACATCGATCGCACTGGCCACGGTCTGAGCAATCAGGGCTGGAAGGACTCGGGAGACTCCGTGCGCTGGAATGATGGGCGCATTGCTGACGGCCCAATCGCCTTGTGCGAGGTGCAGGGATATGCCTATCAGGCGGCCATACTCGGCGCGGATGTGCTGGAGAAATTCGGGCGTCCTGGAGCTGAGGATTGGCGCGCATGGGCCAAGCGGCTGAAGACCCGGTTTAACGAGGTTTTCTGGGTTGATGACGGCAATGGCCGCTATCCGGCGATTGCGCTGGATCGAGACAAGAAGCCGGTTGATTCCTTGACCAGCAATATTGGGCATCTGCTTGGCACGGGCATTCTTGATGAACAGGGTGTGCGCGATGTGGTGGCCCGTTTGGTTGGCGATGACATGCTCAGCGGCTATGGCGTGCGTACCATGAGCACACTGGCTGGTGGGTACTGGCCTGAGAGCTATCATTGCGGATCGGTGTGGGCCCATGACAGTGCCATCGTGATGAATGGTCTTCGTGCAGAAGGTTATGAGGCGGAGGCACTGCGCGTGGCTGATGGACTGGTTCGCGCTGCCGATGCTTTCGACTACCAGATTCCGGAATTGTACTCAGGTGATTCGGGGGAGAACAGTCCCTCTCCGTATCCTGCGGCTTGCCATCCGCAGGCGTGGTCGGCGGCCTCTTCCGTATCGGTGCTGTCGTTGTTGCTTGGGCTGGAGCCCTGTTCTACGGAGCTGACTCCATCCGAGTCTCCTTTGGCTCGAGGATTGCGGCTGAATCGGAACTGAAATGGAGCATTATCCGGCGGGATTGGGGGTTATGCCGTTGCGCGCCGACCTTAGCGGGGCGAACCGTTGACTCGGTCGTGGTTTTGCCCCGCTGAGACGGGCTCAGTGGGGTGGTCTTTCGGTTTAATCGCCGTTTTGCCCCGCTGAGTGGTTGTTAGTGTGGCAATCCGTCGGTTAACTCGCAATTTTGCTTCACTGAGTCGAGCTCAGTGTGGCAATACTTCGGTTTAATCGCAGTTTTACCTCGCTTAGATTGCTTAGCGGAGCGATTTCATGGTTAACTCGTGGTTTTACGTCGCTGAGACGTGCTCAGCGGGGTGTTTCTGCGATTGAATCGCAGTGCTGTCCCGTTTTGGTTGCTCAGCGGGGTGGCTCTTGGGTTTAATCGCGGTTTTGCCCCGCTGATGGCGCAAAGAATGATGGGGATGCTGTTGCAATTGCATGAAGGAGTGTCCCGAGTGATGGAAAGAAGAAAAGCGCCGAACCGCGAAAGCGCCTGTCGGCGCAAGGGCCGCTCGCGGCGGCAAAAAATGGAGCCCGGGGCTTAAACACGGTCCGACGCGGATATTCAGTATAGTTTGCGATGAGCCGTGGCGCGCCGGGGAAGGCCGATGTCAGCTGATGGCTGATGTTGAAGTGATGGATTGGGTCTCTCCCTCAGTCACGTGCATCGCCCGTGACTGCTCCCCCATCAGAGGGGGCTTCGTTGCAAAGCAATGCCGCCCCCTCTGATGGACACCTCGTCCTGCAATCAGAGCCTTCGGCCAATCCATTAGCTCGACTATCATTCTCGCCCGGCAACGCATCCTGCATTTCCCCTGCGGCTCGGCCCATCAGGGGAGATAAACAAGCTATTACTCCAGCCGTCCGCGGCGCCAGAGGTTAGCACCGTGCTGGAAGTCCTTGGTGGTGGAGAGCAGGCTGGCGGAGGTGTGCATGAGGCGTGCTGCCTTGGTGCGTGCGGTCTTCTCGTCAGCGGGTGAAGCAATGCCGCCATTAGCCGTTGCTCGCTCGACCATGCGCCGTGCCTCCACGCGCAAGCCCAATGCCACCACGTCGGTAAACGCGGCCGCACGCTCCAGCGCCACGGCGAAATCGCCCACAAACGCGCCGGAGAGAATCGAATCAGCCAGTCGCACGATGTCGTCTTCGGTGGGGGCCTGATCCACGCCGGCGATGGCGGACGCGGTGGTGGCCACCGGTTCACCCACGCGCCATAGGTGGGCAATCGAGTCGCGGTTCGTTCGCATCCATGTGCGCAGCATGTACAGCCGCCACAGCACACCGGGCAACGAATCGGGTTCGGCGTCACTCCATAGTTCGGCGATTTCATCCACGCCGACGGTCTCCACCAGCGTTAGCACGCGATGCACGACTTCCGGGTCCTCATTATGCCGCACGCGATCCAGCAGTGCTGCGGCAGACAGATGACTCATCTCGCTCAACGCTTGCGGATCCAATCCGCCAGCTAGGCCATCGGCTACGGCTGGGTCGAGCTGAGCAGGGCGGGCTGGACGGCCGGAGCCCATGCGAGCCGGGCCAAACGCTGCGCCCGCCGCGCGCAAAGAACCAAAACCGGGGCCCAGGCTGCCGGCGGTACCATTATGCGCGGCGTGGGCGGCTGCGGCGGCAGCCGAGGAATTGGAGGAATCGGGGAATGCGGGCCTAGTAGACAAGCGGTTGCACTTTCTGAATATCGATAATGGTTACGTCGGCGCAAAGCGGCTGATTAGCACTGTCCGAGTGATTAGGCGAGCTGCTGTGGCCAGCCGAATTGGCCTGTTCGGCAGAAGCCGAAACTTCAGCGCCAAGACTGGCAGCGTTGTTGCCGTCACCAGTCTTGCCCGTGGCATTTGAGCTGCCCGGTATCACGAACAACGCCACCGCCGTACCGGTCGGCATGAACGGTGTCTTGGCGATCAGGCGTTTGCTCAAAGCCGTCGAAGCGCACATCTTGCGCAGATGTTCAAACATACCGCCAATCACCGGCCGGTGCATACATATCGCTGTGGGCTGACGACGCTCCAGCGCAAAATCAATCTCACTGAGCAGACATTCCCATGCGACATCGGGGTCGGCGGCAAAGGCGTCTTCGGTGAGCGGGTCGAGATGAACCATGTCGCGCCCGGTCTGCCAGGCGAACATTTCCAGCGTCTCCTGGCAGCGCACCCACGGCGAGGTGGTCAGGCGGGTCGGATTGAAACAGGCGAGCTCACGGTTCAGCGCATACGCGGCAGACGCACCTTTCGGCGTAATCGGTCGGTTGGCGTCCGAACCTTTCCACAGCTTGCGGGCCTCGGCCTTGCCGTGGCGCACAATAATCACCGGCACGGCATCCAGCGCACCCTCCTGCACCCGGTCAACGAACAGCGCGAGGATGTCCTTATCGGTGGAATGGCTGAGTTTCTTGCGTGCCTCAGCCGGGGTGAGCCAAACAACCTCATCGATTTCGCCGATATCCGCCCGATGCACCGGGCCAAACGCGTGAGTGCGGCGCAGGTTGTCAATCGCACTGATTGGCGTGGCCATCCAGAACTGGACGTGCTTAGTGTCCACCGTGCGATCCTTGGTATGGCGTCGTTTGCTGCCTTCCTCGGACAGTGGATATTCGATATCGCCAAGATAGGGGCCAAGCTGCACAGGCAGGCCGGATTCCTCGCCGATTTCGCGAACCGCGGCATGACGGTGAGATTCGTTCGGATCGACTTTGCCTTTCGGCCAGCTCCAGTCGTCGTACTTTGGGCGATGCACCACGCAGAGTTCGATGTGATTGAGCACATTGTCGGCGGAAGCTGGGTCGTTCGCATCCTTGGCTGAAGAGCCGGCCGAATCGACGTGCGTCGCTTGTCCGATTGTGCCGGTCAGGGGAGCGTCGGCCCCTGTTGAGGAGGGGGCTGCGTCTGATGCGCCGGAGGATGACGCAGCATCGTCTGCCGTATTCGTGGCATGCGCGGCGTTCGTGATGATCGTGCCATCGGTGGCGATGTTGGCATTCGCTGACGGAGACGATGCCTGCTCGGGCTCTACGTTGTCTTTCCATCGGTAGAGGATGCCACCGGCGGCCTCCACGATTCGTCTCATGCTGTTCGTACCCATCCCTTGTATTGTAGGGCAATCGACTGCCGCTACGTAGTTTTGTTCTCTGAACGACGATGCCCGGCAACCTCATACAAGAGGAGCCGGGCATCATTAACCACCCTCAGTCAGCTTTCGCCAACGGGAGCATCGAGTGGAATCAGTTATGCGAGCTAGGGCGGCGCTGGTGCTTGCGAATCAGGTATTCCTGACTATCGACCAGCGGACGACCCTCGTCGTCCTTGGTGTGCAGCACATACGTGCCGTCAGGCTGCATATGCCAGCTCATGGTGGAATCAGCCATCTGCAGGTCCACGTAGCGAATGAGCTCGTCAATCTGCTCAGGAGCGGTGACACGCACCAGAGCCTCAACGCGCCGGTCAAGGTTGCGGTGCATGAGGTCGGCCGAGCCAATGTAGACCTCAGGGCCGGAAGCTGGGCCTTCGCCGATCTGCGGGCCGTCCGCATTGCAGAAAGCGTAGATGCGAGAGTGCTCCAGGAAGCGGCCAAGAATCGAGCGCACGCGAATATTCTCGGACAGGCCGGGAACGCCGGGCTTCAGGGCGCAGATGCCGCGCTCTACGATGTCGATCTTCACACCGGCCTGCGAGGCACGGTACAAGGCGTCGATGGTCTTCTCATCCACGATGGAGTTGACCTTGATCTTGATCCACGCTTCCTTACCGGCGCGTGCGGCGTCCTCCTCACGGCGGATGCGCTGAATCAGGCCGGTGCGCACGGTGCGCGGGGCCACCAGCAGACGGTGGAAGCTGGACTTCGGCGCGTAACCGGAGAGCTGGTTGAACAGTCGGGTCAGATCCTGGCCGACCACCGGATCGCAGGTCAGCAGGCCCAAATCGGTGTAGAGTCGCGCGGTCTTCGGATTGTAGTTGCCGGTGCCCACGTGGCAGTAGCGGCGCAGACCGTCGGCTTCCTGACGCACGACCTCGATGAGCTTGCAGTGGGTCTTAAGGCCCACGATGCCGTACACCACATGCACGCCGGCGCGTTCGAGCTTGCGAGCCCAGGCGATGTTGGCGTCCTCGTCGAAGCGGGCCTTGATCTCCACCAGAGCCAGCACCTGCTTGCCGGCATGGGCGGCGTCAATCAGAGCGTCGATGATCGGCGAGTTGGAGCTGGTGCGGTACAGGGTCTGCTTGATGGCCAGCACCTTCGGATCCGCGGCAGCCTGCGCAAGGAAGGCCTGCACGGAGGTGGAGAAGGAGTCATAGGGGTGATGCAGCAGGATGTCGCGCTCGCGGATGGCCGCGAAGATGTCCTGCGCACGGGAGGACTCGACCTCGGCGATTTGGCGGTTCGTGGTCGGCACGAACGGGCGGTTCTTCAGGTCGGGGCGATCCACGCCGCCGAGTTCGAAGAGCACTGTGAGGTCCAGCGGGCTGGGCAGACGGTACACCTCGTCCTGGCTCACACCGAGCTGGTCCGCGAGCAGCTGGGAAAGGAACGGGCTGGTGGTGTCTGTGATTTCCAGACGAATCGGCGGTCCGAAGCGGCGACGCAGCAGCTCCTTCTCCATGGCGTTGAGGAGGTTCTCGGCATCGTCCTCTTCCACGTCGATGTCTTCGTTACGGGTCACGCGGAAGGATCGGGCTTCCTTGATGATCATGCCGGGGAACAGGGATTCCAGATGTGCGGCGATGAGCTTTTCCATGGCGATGAAGCCATAGCGCTCGTCCTTGGATTCCTCGTCGGTCATGTCGTCCACGGGCACCAGTCGCGGCAGGTTGCCCGGGATCTTGACGCGGGCGAAGTGCGATTTGCCGGATGCCGGGTTCTCCACGATCACGGCGAGGTTGATGGAACCGCCGGAAATGTAGGGGAACGGGTGGGCCGGGTCCACGGCGAGCGGTGTCAGGACCGGGAACACCTGCTGGCGGTAGTAGCGCGAGAGTCGCTCCTGCTCGGCGGAGGTGAGCTTGTCCCACGTGAGCAGCACGATGTGCTCTTTTTCCAGCTCGGGCAGAATCGTGTCAATCGCGTAATGTGCGTGCTCATTCTGCAGACGATGCGCGGTTTCGCTGATGGCGCGCAGCTGCTGGCGCGGGCTCAGGCCGGCTGCGGACGGCACGGCGATGCCCGAGTCGATACGGCGCTTCAGGCCGGCGACGCGCACCATGAAGAACTCGTCAAGGTTCGAGGCGAAGATCGCGGCGAAGTTGGCGCGCTCGAGCAGGGGCATGTCTTCGTTCTCCGCGCATTCGAGCACGCGTTGGTTGAACTTCAGCCAGCTGAGCTCGCGGTCGAAGAAGCGGTCCTTGGGCAGCGGTGTCTCGCCTTCCTGGTCGACGCGGCGGTCGTTGTTGTCGTTCTCGGCAATATGCTCTGCGATCTGACTGCGCAGGATTGCCTTCGAGGGTGCGTCAAATATCTGTGCCATAACTTACATCGTAAGCTCTGGAGTGGCCGGAAAGCTACTGAACTCGCCAAAATTCAGCGGGTGTTCACGTTGGTTTGCGGGGAGTCGGTGGGGAGCTCCTGTCGGATGTTCGTTTATGTGAATGAGTCATGTTCAATTGAACATGTGGTAGTGGGGTTGGTGGCCGTTGCGACACGCCGTAAACTGCAGCGAACAGAACACAATCAAACATCGGGCGGGTTTGAAACGAACGTTTTGATTCGTTTTTCCGGATTTTCTTAGTTCAATTGAACACTTGTGATAAAAACAGCACAACTGCCGTCTTCAACTTGCAGGAAGCGGCAGGCGTGAATAGATTATGAGTTACAAGAACAACTGAACAGAGCAGAGCCCACAAATAGTGTATGGTCACGAGGACTGTTACGTTGGACGGGCATTGGAAAGACTTACCGTTGCAACGATGATGTTGTGCAGAGATTCTGCTCCAGTAGTTGGACTTGTAGAAAAGGCCCGCTCCGGCGGGCCTTTTCGTTTGTGTGTACAGTGGAGGTCATGACGGAAACACAGCGTGCGCCAGAGGGCTTGCTCTCCAAGCCCAGAATCAAGCCGGCCGAGGTGGGGGACCATCGCCCGGTTTCCATTTCCGCGCGTTTGGGGCGTCTGCAATTCCATCATTCCGGTAAGTTTCGCGTGCTGCAGATTGCCGATATCCAAGACGGTGCCAAGGTATCCAAAGATACGGTGTCTCTGATCGAAGCCAGTCTTGATGCCACTCGCCCCGATATAGTGATTTTCTCCGGCAACCAGATTGCCGGCTATGATCCGGCTTTTGCCAAGAGCTTCCGCAAACGCCGTTGGTGCGAAGAGGCGATTCCTGAGTCTGCATTGAGCCACACGCGCGAATTGGTGCGCAAGGCCATCGGCCAATTCACCGCTCCCTTGGCAACGCGGGGCATCCCGTGGGCGGTGACCTATGGCAACCATGATTTCCAGTGCGGTCTGAGCGATGCCGAGCTTGATGAGATCTACCGAGAGTTCCCCGGATGCATCAATCCGCCGAGCGATGCGCTGGCCAAGCAGACCATATATATGTGTCGCGAAGACGGCTCGCCTGAGACGCTCAATGGCGAAGACGCTGATGGGTCGGCTGATGCCTCGGCGAGTGGTTCCGCCGCGATGTACCCGTCTGCTGCTCCCGGCACCTTCGCATTGCCGGTGATGGATGTGGACTGCACGCGCAACGTACTTGGCCTGGTGCTGGTAAACTCCGGTGATTATGCGCATGGAGGCGGCTTCGGCTCACCTTCGCCAGAGACCTTGGCTTTCCTCAAGGCCTTGCCTGAGCGCATCGGGGCCAAATCAATGGTGTTCCAGCACATGCCGCTGCCGGAGTATTATCAGGTGCTCAGACCGGTGGCAGCCAACGCGGCTTTCGCCATGCAGGGCTATCGCGAGCACGCGGATACCTACTATGTATTGGACGAGGATCGCACCCAAGCCGGCGGGTATCTGGGGGAGGGCATCTCCTGCCCGGATGAGTCGGACGAGTTTGAGGCGCTGCACGAGGGGTATATCGGTGTGGCGGCGGGCCATGACCATCGCAACGGATTCGTAGGTGAATATGAGGGGCTGCTATTGATGGCCACGCCTACCTGTGGTTTCAATACATACGGCCCGGCGCCGGCCAAGCGTGCCACACGGCTGATTGAATTCGATATTCGCCATCCCTATGATCCACGCACGCAATTGCTGGAATTCGGCGAATTGGTGGGTAAACCCAGTTCCAAACGCGCCTACACGTATGCAGTGAACCAGGCCGCTCCGGGCGAGGGCGAGGGCGATGATTTGCTGCGTAAGCCGTCGCTGTGGAGCCAGCTGTCCGGCCTGTTTAGGTAGCGCATAACAAAACTGCCCCCGCTGGCGGGGCTGTCGACGGAGTCGACTGGGGGTGGTTTGAGCGGTGATGCTGACCACTCCCAGTCCGGTCATGCCGGACAGCCCCCGCCGGCGGGGGCAATGTATGTGATGACTAGCGAACTGCTTTGACCAAAGCCTCGGTGAGGTACTTGCCGGCAGCCATGACCAGCGGCGCGTAACGGCGGCCGGGGGCGGCACCCATGCGGCCGGTCGGGCCAGAAATCGAAATCGCGGCGATGACCTGGCCGGAAGCGTTGCGGATCGGCGCGGAAATCGAGCACACGCCCTCTTCGCGTTCGTTCACGGACTCAGACCAACCGCGCTTGCGCACTGCGGCCAGCTTGGTGGCGGTGAACTTGGCGTGGCGCAGTCCCTGGTGCAGGCGGTCGGAATCCTCCCAGGCCAGCAGAATCTGAGCGGCGGAGCCAGCTTCCATCGAAAGCATGGCGCCCACGGGGATGGAGTCACGCAAGCCGGAAGCGCGCTCGATGGCGGCAATGCAGACACGCTGGTCGCCCTGGCGGCGGTAGATTTGCGCGGATTCGCCGGTGCGGTCGAGCAGGGTCTGCAGAATCGGGCCAGCGGCAGTGAGCAATCGATCCTCGCCGGCGGCGGCGGCCAGTTCGGCAAAACGGGAGCCGAGCACAAAGCGGCCGTGCTGATCACGCAGCACAAAACGATGGCGCTCCAGGGCGATCGCCAGACGGTGAGCGGTCGGTCGCGCCAGTCCAGTAGCGGCCACGAGTTGGCCGAGCGTAGACGGGCCGGATTCAAGCGCATCAAGAATCTTTACGGTTTTATCAAGAACGCCGACGCCGGAATGGATTTCCCCGTCATCCTTTGCGGCGGTCTCGTTAGTGGTCTCGGCTGGCTCAGAGTCGGTCAGACCGTTGTTCAGTGGTTCTTCTTGGGAATCAGTCATAATACGTGCGATTATGCCATCTCACATAGTGAAATACCAAATCGGGGAAGTATCTCACAGGGTGGCCATGGGGGAATTGGGGGCGTATCTCAATATCCGGCCTGCTTGTGGCCGGGCCAAACGTCACCACATAGGCTAATACCACGAACAAGGCGCGAACACAATACCTCGCGCGGAATTTTTGGAGGAAACGCTATGGGAACGACACTGGCCGAGAAGGTCTGGGCCGATCATCTGGTGCGCAGGGGCAGCGACGGTGCGCCCGACCTGCTGTACATCGACCTGATGCTTATGCATGAGGTCACCAGCCCGCAAGCATTTGAGGGTCTGCGTCTGGCTGACCGCAAGCCGCGTCACGTGGATCAGCTCATCGCCACCGAAGATCACAACACTCCTACTGTTGACATCGATCGTCCGAATCCGGATGAAACGAGCGCTCTGCAGCTGAGCACTTTGGAGAAGAACTGCAAGGAATTCGGTGTGCGACTGCACCCGTTGGGTGACGCCGATCAGGGCATAGTCCATGCATTCGCGCCGATTCTGGGCCTGACCCAGCCGGGCATGACCATCGTGTGCGGTGACTCGCACACTTCGACGCACGGCGCATTCGGTGCGCTGGCATTCGGCATCGGTACTTCCGAGGTCGAGCACGTCATGGCCACGCAGACGCTGTCTCTGAAGCCGTTCAAGACCATGGCCGTCAACGTCAACGGCAAGCTGCCTGCGGATGCTACCGCCAAGGACATCATTCTGGCGATTATCGCCAAGATCGGCACCGGCGGCGGCCAGGGCCACGTCATCGAATACCGTGGCGAAGCGATTCGCAACCTGACCATGGATGAGCGCATGACCGTATGCAATATGTCCATTGAGGCCGGTGCGCGAGCCGGCATGATTGCGCCCGATGAGACCACATTCGAGTACCTGAAGGGCCGTCCGCATGCGCCGGAAGGTGAGATGTGGGATCGTGCGGTCGAGTATTGGAAGACGTTGAAGACCGATGACGATGCCATGTTCGACAAGGTAGTGGATATCGACGCCACCAAGCTTGGGCCTTTCGTGACTTGGGGCACCAACCCCGGTCAGGGCTTGCCGATCACCGCGAACGTGCCGGAACCGGACAAGATCGCCGACGCCACCAAGCGTGCCGCCGCCGAACGCGCGATTACGTACATGGGTCTGAAGCCGGGCATGCCGATCAAGGACATCGCCGTGGACACGGTGTTCATCGGTTCGTGCACCAATGGTCGTATCGATGATCTGCGTCAGGCCGCTGCGATTATGAAGGGACATCACAAGGCGGAGAACATTCACCGCGTGCTCGTGGTGCCGGCCTCCTCCCGCGTGCGTCTGCAGGCGGAAAAGGAAGGGCTTGACAAGGTGTTCAAGGACTTCGGTGCGGAATGGCGTAACGCCGGCTGCTCGATGTGCCTGGGCATGAACCCGGACAAGCTGGTGCCGAACGAACGCTCGATTTCCACTTCGAACCGTAACTTCGAAGGCCGCCAGGGCAAGGGGTCGCGTACGCATCTGGCGTCGCCTGCCGTGGCCGCAGCGACTGCTATTCGCGGCACGATTTCGTCCCCCGCCGATTTGTAAATACTGCACACTGGCTCCCGCTGGCGGGGACTGTCAGTCGAAGACTGACTGAGGGTGGTCTTGAGACGCTGTATGCCGGCGACCACCCCTAGTCAGCAAAGCTGACAGCCCCCGCCAGTGGGGGCAAGAACTGAAAGCTTGATATCCATGGAAAAACTCACCACCCTGACCGGCGTGGGCGTGCCGCTGCGCCGCTCCAACGTCGATACCGACCAGATCATTCCCGCCGTGTTTCTGAAGCGCGTGACCAAGTCCGGCTTCGACGACGCCCTGTTCTACGCATGGCGCCGCGACCCGAACTTCGTGCTCAACAAGCCGGAGTACGCCGGCAAGGGCCAGATTCTGGTAGCCGGCCCCGAATTCGGCATTGGCTCCTCCCGCGAGCACGCCGTGTGGGCGCTGCACGATTACGGCTTCCGCGTGGTCATCGCCCCCAGCTTCGCCGACATCTTCTACGGCAACACCGCCAAGAACGGTGTGCTGGCCGCGATCATGCCGCAGGAGTCTGTTGAGCTTCTGTGGAAGCTGCTGGAGGAAGAACCCGGCCGCGAGATGACCGTGTCTTTGGAGACCCGCACTGTCACCTGCGGCGACGTGACCCTGCCGTTCGAGGTCAACGACTACGTGCGTTGGCGCTTGATGAACGGTTACGACGATATCGACCTGACGCTCCAGCATGAGGACGACATCGCCGCCTATGAAAAGATGCGCGTCGAAAAGTTCCCCTTCAAGCCCAAGACCATCCCCGCCAAGCACTGGCCCGAAGAAAAAATCGAGTCCGCCCGCGAGCCTGAAGATAATTGGACGGGCCCGTTGGCCGACCGCGGCATTATCTAACTCTCTCCATCGCATAAACAAGGTCTCACTGGCTGCTCGCCAGTGAGACCTTTGAAATTCATACTTCGGTCGGACCGTCCGCCCAACGGCTCAGGATATCGGCGTCTGCGCGGTGTAGGAAGAGAAAGCGGAGGGTGTCGAGACCTTTGGTGACGAACAGGGGGGCATGGTGATGCGTTCGATGCCGTGCGGCTCACGCCACAGGGTGGTCGAGCGGGTGACCGACTGTACCCGGGTGCGGCGGGTGATGAGTACGAACTGTGCCAGTCCGTTGGCTCCCGTGACGGTGATGCGGTGGGGAAGCGGCGCGATATAAACGTTAACGGCTGCGTTCGTCTCAGATGCGTACGTTTCGGAGCTGTCTTGTGCCTCCAAAGCAGTTGTTGTATCGGAGGCCGGCGTCGGCTTTGGCTTGTAGGTTGCTCAAGTGCGGATTCCTGTTGCGTGGATGCGTCAGGGCACTGGAGATTGATTGTTTCACGAGATGTTCCACGCAGTGTTTCACGAGATGTTTCACGGCACTGCTCCAGCTCCAGCTGCAAGGTACCGGGTACCGCGTTCAGCCGGATGTCCGTGTCCGCACCAGCCGCTGAAACGGTGAGCTGCACTACGCCGAATGGTTGCAGATATAACGGCGAAGTGCTGTTGATGGCATGGATTGCGCCGTAACTAATCGTGCGATTCTTCCGCAAGACGTTCATCTTTCACGGCCGTGCCTCACGCGGTGAATACTGGTGGGTGCATTTGTTCACGATACTGTTGACGGCTGCAGTCGGCATCATCTCCGGCGGCATCGGCTCATTGATGGGCTATTCGTTCGGCAACGGCTCGGATATCATCGATTCGCCCCTGAGCAATCTCATGGACAATGCCGCGATTGTTGTTGAGCTGGTGCTGTGGATTCCGAATCTTTCGTTATCAGTTCGCCGCCTACATGATGAGAACCGGCGCGGTTGGGGTTGCGGTTTGTCTGGCCGCGGCTCTGCTGCCTCTGCAAGGTTGGTGGATTACTGGTGGCACTGCGTTGGTAACGGTGTTTTTGGCAGTCGGTTACGTGTTTACCAAACGCGTCGCGGTTGCTGTACCACTGGCTTATTCCGTACTGGACGCTCTCGGATTCGCGATGCTGCAATCAGCATCGGTGGGTGGCAGCATTATTCGGGGTGCGATTGACGCGCTGAACGATATAACCAAGGACGATGCAATCGGCTCCAGCGCTGCAGCTCCGGTTGAGATCACACTGCCGCAGTACTCGCTGATTGTGTTTGCGGCAACGCTGGTGCTGAACCTGTTGATGCTTGGGTCCCTGGTGGCGTTTGGCTCGGCGGCCCACACGTCGACAGCTATGGTGAGCCCAATCAGCTCGGCCGAATCAGCCAGTACGGTGGTGGGCGCATGCAACCGTTGTGGTTTGCGGTGTTCATTGTGCTGGGTATAGGCGTGCAGGGGTAAGCGCGCTATTTGTGCGTGTGATGGCCGGGCGTGGCTTATCGTTGAACTATGAGTGATTTTGAGCCGTTTTACGATGTGAAGCATAGCTATGAAGATAACTATGAGCAAGGGCCGTTTGGGGCGTTCGCCGAGGCGCTGAAGGCGACCCCCTCAGTCACCTCCGGTGACAGCTCCCCCTATGAGGGGGAGCTAGAAAAAAAGACGTCAGATGGTGTAGTGGGGGAGCCAGGATCCGCTGCCTTCCTTGGCCAGCCGGTGAACTTGCCGTTTGGCATTCCGGCGGGGCCGCTGCTCAACAGCCGGTTCACTACGGCCGCGTTCCGCATGGGCTTCGATCTGGCTACCTACAAAACCGTGCGCTCGCGGGCATGGGGCTGCAATCCGTTCCCGAACGTGCTCGCCGTGCATCCCAAGTCGGCGGACGGCTCGCTGACCCCGGGCAGCGCCGAACTGGACGAAGGCGTACTGGCCGACACCAACTATGAACAGCCGATTTCCATCTCCAACAGCTTCGGTGTGCCCTCGCAGAGCCCTGACGTCTGGCAACCGGACATGCGCGCGGCCATCGCCGCCGCCGGCCCCGGTCAGGTGCTGGTGCCAAGTTTCCAAGGCTCACGCGTGGAAGGCATGAGCGAGGAAGAATACATCGCCGACCACGCCACCACCGCCCGGCTGATCAAGGAAACCGGCGCAAAGCTCATGGTAATGAACACCAGCTGCCCCAACGAAGGCCACAATCGACTGCTGTGCCACAACCCGCTGCTCGTGGGTCGCATTACCGAAGCGGTGAAGAATGAAATCGGTGACATTCCACTGATGGTCAAGCTCGCCTACATTCCCAGTGATGATGACCTGGAACTCATGGTGCGCTCCACCGTGGGCCACGGCACCGTGCAGGGCTTCAGCACCATCAACACGATTTCCGCCAAACTGGTCGACGCGGACGGCAATCAGGCTTTGCCCGGCGCGGGCCGCGACCGTTCAGGCGTGTGCGGCAACGCGATTCGCGGCGCCGGACTCGACATGGTGGCTCGTCTGGCCGCGATCCGCGAGAAGCTCGGTCTTGATTTCAAGATCAACGGTGTAGGCGGCGTGGTTTCGCCCGCCGATTATCAGGCATACAGAAACGCCGGTGCGGACTCGGTGATGTCCGCCACCGGCGCGATGTGGGATGCCGAACTGGCCCGCAAGATTAAGTCCAGTATCAAATAACGGCAAGGCGTTACGGTCTGCTGAACACGTGAAAACGGGTGTGGCCTGTATGCGCATGGCATTGTTCGTAATACATGTGCACATACAGGCCACACCCGTTTTTCACGTTGGCCGGACGCCGATTACTTATCGTTGATGCGGCTCAGGAATGCCTTGGTGCGTTCGTGGGTCGGGTGGTCGATAACCTCTTCGGCAGTGCCCTCTTCCACGATGACGCCTTGGTTCACAAAAATCACCTTGTCGGCAACCTTACGCGCAAAACGAATCTCGTGCGTCACAATCACCATAGTGATGCCCAGCTTGGCCACTGTGCCAATCGCTTCTAGCACATCGCCCACCAATTCCGGATCAAGCGCGGAAGTCGGTTCATCGAACAGGATCGCGGTCGGGTTCAAAGCCAGCGCTCGTGCGATGGAAACACGCTGCTGCTGACCACCGGAAAGCTGAATGGGGTAATAGTCGGCGAAATCAGACAAGCCGACCAATTCCAGTTGTTTGCGGGCGATTTCGTCAGCCTCGGCCTTGGACTTCTTCTTTACCGTGCGTAGACCTTGCGTGATGTTCTGCAACGCGGTCTTGTTCTTGAACAGGTTGTAGTCCTGGAACACCATGGCGGTTTGACGGCGAAGTGCCAGTGCATCGGCATGTTTGATTTTCTTGCCGCAATCAACACTGACTCCACCGATGGTAATGACACCCGAATCCGGGGTCTCCAGTAGGTTCATGCTGCGTAGCAAGGTGGTCTTGCCTGACCCGCTGGGGCCAATAATGGCGGTTACCTCACCTTTGGCGGCATGCAAGGAAATGCCTTTCAGGATTTCCTTGTCGCCGAAGGATTTATGTAGGTCTTCGACGCTGATGGCGTATTCCATGACGTTCCTTTTTGATCCTATGTATTAGCGCCTAATTACGGGATTGCGCCACGCTTAGGCAGCCTTCTTGGTCTTGATAAAGCCTTGGCCGTCTTTGGCCAGTTCGTGGTCCTTGCGGCGAACGAAGCGCAAGGTGCACACGGGGTCGCCCTTGGCGATTGTGCCTTCAAGCGTGAAATCCAGGCAGGAGAATTCCTGTGCAAAAGCATGGTCTCCGGCCATGGCAACGTCGCACAAACGGGCAATCTGCTCAGGATTCTTGCCCTGCTTCACCCATTCGGTGACGTACGGGCAGTAGTGGAAATGAATCTCCAGCTCGTCGTCGTTGTCGACCACACGCTCCATCTCATAGATCTGCTCGTTGTGATCGCGGCCGAAATCATCTGCGAACTGGCGGAAGGTCGGATGCTCGCCAAGTTGCTGGGCGAATTCCTTACCGTTGTCGGCACCGTACGTCCATACGGCGTCATAGGCGAACTGATCGTCCAGGCCGTGCTTGGCGGCCTCGTCAATCATGTTGCTGATGGTTGCGGCGCGACGAGCGGAAATGTCGCGAAGGCCGTCCACCACCGGGTTGACGATGCTCGGAACATTGTTTTCGAATGCCATGAGATTTCCTTCCCTAGGATGTGGAACTGCTTGAACTACTTGTACTGCTTGAAATTATTGTTCGATGGATGCTACTGCGTGTATGTCATCAGGCGATGACATACACCTTTCTGCGCAACTTGGATTTCGCCTGCTTGCTTAAGAAGAACGAGAACTGTTGCATGGCATCATCTTCCTTGATATTGAATTTGCCGAGTTTGACGTACAGCAGGTTCAGCAACCATTCGGCAACCACGCACACCACCCAGTAGAGCAGTGCGGCAACCAAGTACGCTTCAAGGAAATCGTAATTCTGGCTGGCGCTGATTTTCGCCGTGCCCAACAGCTCGGCAACGCCGACCAGAGAGGCAACGCTAGTGCCCTTGAGCAGCCATATAAAGTAATTGCCCATATCGGGGATAGACACCACAACTACCTGCGGCAGCAGAATATGCCAGATGATTTCTCGACGGCGCATGCCGCATGCCTTGCCCGCTTCAATCTGCCCGTGGTCAATGGCACGAACCGAGGAAACCACTACGTCGGTAATGTATGCGCCGAAGTTCAATCCCAGTGCCAGTACCGCGGCCGGAAAATACGGCGGGTTGCGCGGGTCGAAATGATAGCCGAGGAATCCGTCGAGACCTTTGGCCACGATGGGCACCGCGTAGTAGCAGAACAGCAGCTGAATGACCAGCGGCACGCCCTTGATAAACGTATTGATGACGATGACCAGTTGCTTGAGTACGGGGATGCGTACCAGAATAAAGGCGCCGCAGGTGACGGCGAACAGCAACGCCACAAGCATCGACCATAAGGTAAGTGTGATAGTAGCGGGCAGTGCGCGCAGCAGGACCGGAATATCCTGCCCCATGAATTCGTAATCCAAAGTCATAGTCTCACGCCTTCCCGTAACGCTGGTAGTGCTTTGCAGCCAGATTGAATAGCAGCTCGAGAATCGCAACCAGTACGAAATAGATAACTGCGGCGACGCCGAGCACCCACAGCCTGCCTACGCCGGAATTCAAGCCAATCATGCGATCCGCATAGCCCATGACTTCAATTGCGCCGATAGTGTAGGCCAGTGAGGCGCCTTTCAGGACATCAATGGAAAGATTCTTCAAATTGAGTACAGCATTCTGCAGCGTTCCCGGCACAATGACATGGAAGAAGCATTGCAGACGGCTGAAACCAATGCTGTAGCCAGCTTCGATCTGGCGGTAATCCATAGCGAGATATCCGCCACGATACGCTTCAGCCACAAAGCATGACAGGTTCAGTGTGGTGGCGATGATGTAGAACGTACCTGCCGACCAATCATTGATATCAATGCCAATGATGAGGAGCAGTCGAGGAAGGCCATACAGAATCAGAAACAGCTGTACCAGCTGGGGAGTGCCTCGGAAAAAGGACACGAACAGCGATACCAGCCAGTACGCGACGCCAGTGCCACGCAGCCGTGCTTGGCAGATGAACACTGCCAAAATCGCGGCAATGATGCTGGGCGCCAGCGTGTACACCAACGTCATCGGAACGTATTGAAGCATGCCTGGCAATACATTCACTATGATTTGCAATCCGGAATCCATATGGCCCCTCGTATAGTTATTCAGCGAATCTCAAGCGAAATACAACTGAGATCAGCCGTTGTCGGCAATGCCGAGCTTCTCGGCAAGGGCGAAGTTATCCTGCTTGAACCACTTCTTGGTCAGACCGGCCAAGGTGCCGTCCTTGGTGAGGGCCTCGATGGACTTGTTCACCTGCTGCTGCGCGTCCTGGTTCTTCTTGTTGAGCAGGAAGACGGTGTCGCGGCCGTCGACGGCATCAGTGACCTTCATCGGGTATCCGAGGCTGTCCTTGACGCCATCGAACTGGTCCTTGGACAGGTAAACGGCGTCATATGTACCGTCGTGCACCTGCTGGATCATGTCGGTGAAGGTCGGCTGGGTGGAGGAAGCCTCCATCTTGATCTTGACGTTCGGGTGCTTCTTCTGCCAATCGCGGAAAGCAACGTAACGGCCATCGGTGGACTCGATCGGCACCACGGACTTGCCGTTGAGGTCTTCCATGGTCTTGATTTTGCTGTTCGGGTTCACAATGAGGTTCAGGAAGTAGTAGTTGTACGGCTTGGTGACCAGGTAGTCCTTCTCACGAGCCGGCGTGCGGAAGAAGGTGCCGCTGACCAGATCGTACTTGCCTTCCTTGAGGCCAATAAGTGCATTCTGGTATTCAAGAGTCGAGTACTCGAGCTTGATGTTCTTGTTCTGATCGTCGATTTTCTTCAGAACTTCGTATTCAAAGCCTGCGGGGCTACCGTCTTTTTCGGCGTATGCATACGGTTTGTTCGGTACGACCAGTGCGACTTTCAGTGTTTTTTCACCGCTATCAGCGGCTTGCGCGGAACCGCAGGCGGCCAAACCGGTCAGAGTGCTCAGCGCGACGACGGCCGCAAGAGCTTTTACCGCCGTCTTTTTCAGTGAGTATGAGTTCATTTGGAGGTGGCCCCTCTCTATCTAACCATGTTCTCCAGTGTTACGTGTCAGTGCAGGACCTCACCGTATGCAAAGTGCGGTGGTATCTATTGCAGCAACGGGCAATAGTGTATAGCGGTGAAACGCTGAAAAGGAGCCGTTTATCACTATTGCTTATAGAGATTATTGATAACGATGTCTCAACGTCAATGAAACCAAGGGATACTGATACGCAAAAAATGGCGAAAGTTCCATGATAGTCGAGTTGTAATTGGAAATCAATACCTAATGTACATAACAGGTAGTTATGTTGCACATTTGACTGAAACGGTGGACGGAAGCTGCGGCAAGAGAACGAACGTCCGTAAGTATGCGGCTCGACGAGACCCTCGCATACTTACGGACGCTTTCGCTGCCGACAGCTCACGTATCGTGCAGGATGCAGGCAGATCGATGGATTTTACTCAGCCGCCGCCTTCATGGCAACGGCGCCGACGTAGTAGACCGGCTTGTCGAAGTTGGGCTGGAATAGGAAGTCCACATTGGCAAGCTGGTCGATGGTGAAGCCGGCCTGAATGGCCATGGAGATCACGTTCGCCGCGCCGGAAATGTCGGCCTTGGAGCAGAACTGGCCACCCTTGACCTTACGAGTCTCAGGATCCCAGGTCAGGATTGACGTGACCGGTGTGGTGGTGAGCATGAAGTCCGGGCGGTAATCCTCGGTGAGCGAGGTTTCGTGGACCGTGAGCCCGCGGCGTTCGGCGCCCGCACGGGTCAGGCCGGAGGCGGCGAGCGAGAGATCATACAATTGCACGGCGGACGTGGCCTGCGTACCCAGGTATTTCACGGTCGGCGCCTCAATGTTGCGGCCGACTAGCAGGCCCTGGCGCACCGCGTTGGTGGCCAGCGGAATGTAATCGTGCTGGCCGGTCGGGTTGTAGAACACGGTGGCGGAGTCACCGGCGGCATACACGTCCGGCACGGAAGCCTGCATGTAGTCGTCCACCACGATCGCGCCGTTCGGCAGCATGTCCACCTTGCCCTTGAGCAGGCCGGTGTTCGGCAGGAAGCCGACCGCCAGGATTGCCATCTCGGCAGTGTATTCGCCCTTTTCGGTGACCACGGTGACCGTATTGTCGTCGTTGTCGTGGAATTCCACCACTTTCTGGCCGAGCGCGAGCGTTACGCCGTGCTCTTCGAACGCCGCCGCCACCTGATCGGTGATGGTCTTGTCGAAATTATTGGCTAGCGGGCGGTCGAGCCCGTCCACCAGCGTGGTCTTGACGCCGGTGACGCTGAACTGCTCGGCGATCTCCGCGCCGATGTAGCCCGAACCGATGACCACCGCGGACTTGGCGGTCTTGGCCTTCTCCTTGATGGCGATGGCGTGATCCCAGTTCTTGCACAACAGTACGTGCGGGCTATCGATGCCGGGAATCGGCGGGATTACGGGGCGGGAGCCGGTGGTTACGACCAGTTTGTCGAAAGCGAGGGTTTGCTCGGTCGCCGCGTCGCCGTCTTCCAGTGAGCGGTAGGTGAGAGTCTTGGCGTCAAGATCCACGTCGGTCACATCGGTGCGCATGTGCATGGTCGCACCGGCTTCGGCCAAGGCGGCGGGAGATGAGTAGAACATCTTCTTCGGGTCGGACACGTGGTCGCCCACCCACAGGGCGATGCCGCAGGAAAGGAAGGAGAGCGTGCCGTTGCGCTCGAAAACGTGAACGGTCCAATCGGGGTGTTCGGCGAGAATTGAGGTGGCGGCGAATGTGCCGGCGTGTGTGCAGCCAATAACGGCGACGGTGGTCATGAATGCTCCTTTGCTTGTGGCTATGGCGTCAGGTGCCATTGCCCTGAATCGTAGCGTAGAAGCATGAGGAACACCGTGGGCTCAGCTGTGAGGAAGGTCACGTTTATCGGAAAACGGAAGATTTCGTCCTGCAGTCGAAAGGGGGTATTAGAAGGGGGTACAAAAGGGGGTATGAAAGAGTCGGTTATGCCAAGCCGGAGTTCGGCTTCAGGCGCATTTCACGGAGTCAGCACATGGGTTATGGTAAACTGGACGATAGCGTTTTTTGAATTGCTTGTATATAGGAGAGTGGCGTGGCTGAGAATCCGGATGACGTGCTGCATGTCGAGGGCGGTAAGCCGCTGAATGGCACGATCAAGGTGCGTGGCGCAAAGAACTTCGTGAGCAAGGCCATGGTCGCCGCACTGCTGGCGCCGGGCAAGTCGGTGCTGAAGAATGTGCCGGAGATTCGCGATGTGCATGTGGTCTCCGATTTGCTGCGACTGCACGGCGTGGATGTGGACGTGAACGGCGAGAAGGGCATCGTGACCATCGACGCCAGCCATGTACAGCTGGCCGACGTGGCCGACGTGGATACGCTGTCCGGCTCCTCCCGCATTCCGATTCTGTTCTCTGGCCCGCTGGTGCACCGTCTGGGTGAGGCGTTCATCCCGGCCCTCGGCGGCTGCGCAATCGGCGGCCGTCCTATTGACTTCCACTTGGAGACCCTGCGCAAGCTCGGCGCCACCGTGGATAAGGAACATAAGGACGGCATTCACATCACTGCGCCGAATGGTCTGCATGGTGCGAAGATTCACCTGCCGTACCCGTCTGTAGGTGCCACTGAGCAGACTTTGCTGGCCGCTGTGCTCGCGGAAGGCAAGACTGAGCTCTCTGGTGCCGCCACTGAGCCGGAAATTATGGACTTGGTCTGCGTGCTGCAGAAGATGGGCGCCATCATTTCCGTGGATGTGGATCGCACGTTCCGTATTGAAGGTGTCAAGGAGCTGCAAGGCTACACGCACACTTCGCTGACCGATCGTATTGAAGCTGCCTCTTGGGCGTCTGCGGCGCTTGCCACGCGCGGCGACATCTTCGTCAAGGGTGCCACCCAGCCGGAGATGATTACCTTCCTCAACGTGTTCCGCAAGGTGGGCGGCAAATTTGAGGTGACCGATAAGGGCATTCGTTTCTGGCATCCGGGCGGTGACTTGAAGCCCGTGGCCATCGAAACCGACGTGCACCCCGGCTTTATGACCGATTGGCAGCAGCCGCTCGTGGTGGCTTTGACTCAGGCGAATGGTCTGTCGATTGTGCACGAGACCGTGTACGAGAACCGTTTCGGCTTCACCAAGCCACTGGTCGAGATGGGTGCCACCATTCAGCTCTATCGCGAATGCCTGGGCTCCCTGCCCTGCCGTTTCCAGCAGCGTAACTACAAGCATTCCGCTGTGATTTTCGGTCCGACCCCGCTGACCGGCCGCGATATTGACGTGCCGGATCTGCGCGGTGGCTTCTCGCATCTGATTGCTGCGCTGGCTGCATCCGGTCCGTCCGATGTGCATGGCATCTCGTTGATTGACCGTGGCTATGCCGACTTCCGTGGCAAGCTCGAGGCGCTCGGCGCCGACTTCGACTGATCTTCCTGGCTTCTCTCATTGAGAGAAGCCAGGACTGTATTGAGCCGTTTAGTCCTCGAATTGTTTGGACAGCGGCACGAGCATCGCCGTGATTATTCCGAACAATACGGTGGAGATGAACAACACTGCTGCTACCGGCATCCGGTCATAGGCCCATCCGTACACCATCTGGCCGAGCGGCTGGGCGCACATGCTCACAGCCGTGGCCATGGACATCACTTTGCCGGTCATCGCTTCAGGAGTATTGAGTTGGATGGTGGGCACGGCGATGAGGTTAGTGAAACAGCTGGCAATCATTGTGCCACAAGTGAAGATGATGAGTATCATGAGCTTGGTCCATGCGCCGACCGGCAGCAGGAATACTATGCCCTGTGGAACCATGGCTAACGCGAGTGCGGCCATCAATCCTGGCAACCAGCGCATGGTGAGTTTTGCGGCGAACAGGCCGGCGATGAAGGCGCCTGCTACTCCGGAAACGCCAATCAGACCGTCGGCGATGCCATACACGGTGGCATTGAAGCCCAGCACGGTGCGAATCGTGTAGGGGAAACCGACGCCGGAGTATCCGATGAGAACGAAGTTCAGTGCGGCTGAGAACAACAACAGTTTGAACACGTTGGGACGGTCTTTCACAAGGAATCGTATGCCGGCTTTGAGGTCTTCGATTGGTGTCGGTAGTTCTTCGTCTCCGCGGTCAGGTGCGCTGAGACGGATAAAGCATTCGAGCGCGGCCGCGCCGGCAAAGCTCACGATGGTGATGATCATCATGAGGCGAATGCCGAACATGGCATATAGCACGCCGCCGAGGAAGCTTGGCAGCAGGGAGCTCAACTGCTGAACCTGATTGATCACGGCCATGCCTTGGCGCATAGTGGCAGGGCCGTACTGCCGGAACATCTGGGGGAGCGCGGCCTGTACGGTCGGCGTCTCGAACGCGCCGAGTACGGCGAGCAGCACCTGCATGGTGGCGATGGCCGCGATATTGAAGCCCGCGGTGGCGAAAACGATGGCGCTCGCCAGCACGAGCGTGGCGGAGATGGCGTCGAGTGCCACCATGATCGTGCGGCGGTTGACGCGGTCGGCCAGCACACCGCCGAACGGGGAGAGCAGGATGGTGGGCACGATGGATACGGCCAGAATCGAGGCGAAGATGGTGGCCGAGCCGGTTTCGTCCAGCACCCACATCGACATGGCGAAACGCAGCATCATATTGCCGAACAGCGAAATACCCTGGCCGGCGACCAACAGCACGAAGTCGCGGGAACGCGGCGGGCGCTGGGGGCTGTTGTCGTTCTTGCGTTGTATTGCTGTGTTCATTGTGAGCCTTTCCTTGGCTCCCCTCTCTGAGGGGAGCTGTCGCCGCAGGCGGCTGAGGGGAGTCTGTCGAACGTCATCATGCCTTTGGCGGTCATTTCGATAAGTTCGTCGTCGAAAATCGGCACGCCAATCGCGCTGAGCATGGCTGCCAGACACCGTACGCGGTGCTCCATCTCGGACAAACTCGCCGGATAGAAATACGGCATCAGCCAGTAGTTGGGCAGGAGCGAGAGCAGCTCGGCGGCCTCTCGCGGATATGCGGTGGGGATGGAGCCGTCCTTGACGCCCTCTTCAATCAGCGGCAGGAACCGTTCGGGCAGGTGCTTGCTCCAGATCCGCATGTTTGCGGCGAACGAAACCGGGTCGCTCAGCATGGGCATGGCGGCGCGCATGATCTGCACATGGTCCTGTGCGGTTATCGAATAGTGCCACAATATGCGGAACTTTTCGAGAGCGGTGAGGTCGCTGCGGCCCATCACCGATTCGTTGAAGTCGTCCTGCACGTCGTTGTCCCGGTTGATGAGCTCTTCGAGGATGTCTTCCTTGGATTTGAAATGATGGTAGATCGCGCCTTTGGAAAGGTCGCCGAGTTCGTCCACGATGTTCTGGATGGAGGTGTGCTCGTAGCCTTTGGTTATGAACAGCTGTTGCGCGGCGTCGAGAATGCGATTGCGCGTCACCTCGGGGTGCGCGTTACGTGCCATGCTGGCCTCCCTGCGGTATGCGGTATGCGGCGTTGCCGATCACTATAGATACCGACTGACGGTATGTATAGCGGTTCCGGCGAGCCCCCAACGTTTTCGGGGGATTGCTGGTGGCCGATTTTCGCTTGGTATGTTTCGGAACATTGCGGGGGCGATCTATAGGCATACCGGACCGCAAGTGTCGCCGTTCTCGGTATCCTTAGAAGAATGAGCCCTGAAGCCTTAAGTGAACTGATTTCCAACATTGCCCATAACCTCGTCGCAGCCGGCCAAGCCGGAGAACTGACCGACGAGCTGATCCCGCCCATCGACAAGCTCGCCGTCATGCGCCCGAAGGACCGCGCGCACGGCGATTGGGCCTCCAATATCGCCATGCAGCTGGCCAAGAAGGCCGGCATGAAGCCGCGCGATCTGGCCGAGCCGTTCGCCGCCGCACTGGCCGAAGCCGACGGCATCGCCAAGGTCGAGGTTGCCGGCCCCGGCTTCATCAACATCACCCTTGATTCCGCCTCGGCCGCCGCCGTGGTGGACACTGTGCTTGCCGCGGCCCCTGCGGTCGATGGCGACAAGCACCTGAACAAGGTCAACGAGTACGGCCGCAACGCCCATCTGGGCGGCCAGACCCTGAACCTCGAGTTCGTTTCCGCCAACCCCACTGGTCCGATTCACATCGGCGGCACCCGTTGGGCCGCGGTGGGCGACGCCATGGCCCGTGTGCTGGAGGCCAACGGTGCCAAGGTGGTGCGCGAATACTACTTCAACGACCACGGCGAGCAGATCAACCGCTTCGCCAAGTCACTGGTCGCCGCCTGGGCCGAGGCCAACAAGCTTGGCGGCGCCGGTTACCAGACCGAAACCCCGTGCGACGGCTACAAGGGAGCCTATATCAACGAGATCGCCGCCCGCGTCGAAGCCGAAGCCAAGGCCGACGGCGTGAACCTGACCGCGTTGGCCCACCAGGATCAGGGCCTGAACGATGACGGTGAACCGCTCGGCGAGGACGACACCGAAGTGCGCGAGGAATTCCGCAAGCGCGCAGTGCCGATGATGTTCGACGAGATTCAGAAGTCCATGAAGGACTTCCGCGTGAACTTCGACGTCTGGTTCCACGAGAACAGCCTCTACGCCGACAAGAAGGTCGAAGCCGCCATCGAAGAGCTCAAATCTCACGGCGATATCTACGACAAGGACGGCGCCACTTGGTTCGAATCCACCAAGCATGGTGACGACAAGGACCGCGTGATCATCAAGTCCAACGGCGAGTTCGCCTACTTCGCCGCCGACATCGCCTACTACTGGGACAAGCGCCACCGCGCCGAAAACCCGGCCGACGTGGCAATCTATATGCTCGGCGCCGACCACCACGGCTATATCGGCCGCATGATGGCCATGTGCGCGGCCTTCGGCGACGAACCCGGCAAGAACATGCAGATTCTCATCGGCCAGCTGGTCAACGTGATGAAGGACGGCAAGCCCGTACGCATGTCCAAGCGCGCCGGCAACGTCGTGACCATCGACGACCTGGTCTCCGTGGTCGGCGTGGACGCCGCCCGCTACTCGCTGGCCCGATCCGACTACAACCAGAACTTCGACATCGACTTGGCTCTGCTCGCCTCGCACACCAACGACAACCCGGTGTACTACGTGCAGTACGCGCACGCCCGCTCCAAGAACGTGGACCGCAACGCGGCAGCCGCCGGCATCAGCTACGAGGGCGCCGACCTGTCCCTGCTGGACACCGAGGCCGATGGCGAAGTGCTCGCCGCCCTCGCCCAGTTCCCGAGCGTGCTCGCCACCGCGGCCGACGACCGCCAGCCGCACAAGGTGGCCCGCTACCTCGAAGAGCTGGCCGCCACCTACCACAAGTGGTACAACGTGGAGCGTGTGGTGCCGATGGCCCTGACCGATCCGGAAACCCGTGGTGACGACGAGGCCCGCAAGGCCCTGGAAATAGCCAAGAACCCGGAGCCGGCCCGCGCCGCCGCCCGCCTGAAGCTCAACGATGCCGTCCAGCAGGTCATCGCCAACGGTCTTGACCTCCTCGGCGTTACCGCCCCCGAAAAGATGTGATTATGCCTATTTCTCCAATTTGGCCGGCCGCCACGGCCGTGGATGCCAATGGTGCCATTGCATTTCATGGCCGCACCGCCGAATCCCTGTTGGACGAGTTTGGCTCGCCGCTTTACCTCATCGATACCGATGAGGTATCGGCCCGTGCCAAGCACTTCGTACGCGCTGCAGCCGAGGCATTCAACACCTCCACCACGCACGTGAGCTTTGCCGGCAAGGCGTTCCTGTCCAAGGAAATCGTGCGACTGGTCGCCGAGGCTGGCATGTTTGTGGACACCTGCACGATGGGGGAGATGCGAATCGCCCTCGCTGCCGGTGTGCCCGGCCGCCGCCTAGTGCTGCATGGCAACAACAAGTCCGATGATGAAATCGCGCTGGCCATCGAACAGGGCTTCGCCAAAATCGTGGTCGATGAGCCTAATGAGCCGGAGCGCATCGCTGCCATCGCCCGTAAACTCGGCAAGCGTGCCCGCGTGATGCTGCGTGTCACTGTCGGCGTGCATGCCGGTGGTCACGAATACATCTCCACCGCTCACGAGGATCAGAAGTTCGGCGTCCCGCTGCTGGCGGCCGGAGCCGACGCCGCAGTGCTCGACGTGCTGAACAACCTGACGGACGTGACACCTGCCGCGACCAACGCGCGTATTGCGGAGTCGGACGTTAACGCTGGCAATGACCACCCTCAGTCGACTGCGCCGATAGTTCCCGCCAGCGGGAGCGGCAAACCGGCACGCGAACTGCGTTATGACGTCAAGTATCCGTACGACTTGAGCCATGAGGAAGTCTCCGATACGGATAAGGTACTTGCCGCCGCGATGGAAGCCATCGCAGACGGTCCGTCCATTGCCGTGCTCAAGACCATCCTGGCCAATCAGGATGTGCTGGAACTGGTCGGTGCTCACTCGCATATCGGCTCCAACATCCACGACGCGGATGCCTTCATCCACGCCGCCAAGCGCATGATGCTGCTGCGCAAGACCCTGTGGGCCACCGACGCCTACATCCTGCCCGAAATCGATCTCGGCGGTGGTTACTCCGTGGCCTACACCGACGACGAAGATTCCATGGACATCGATGTGGAGCTCACTCGTCTGGCCGTCTCGGTCAGCGACACCAATCGTGCTCTGGGCATGCCCGCTCCGGCCATCAGCTTCGAGCCCGGCCGTTACATCGTGGCTCCAGCCGGCGTGACCCTGTATCGTGTAGGCACCATCAAGCATGTGCACCTGAGCGATGCCAAAGACAGTGCCGGCAACCCGATTGACGAGCGTGTGTATGTGTCTGTGGATGGCGGCATGTCCGACAATATCCGTCCGGCACTGTACGGAGCCGATTACACCGCACGTTTGGCCAACCGAACCGGCTCTACTGAGACGATGCTTGCCCGCGTGTGCGGCATGCATTGCGAATCCGGCGATATCGTGGTCCATGAGGTGCGTTTGCCCGCAGATTTGAAGCGCGGCGACATTCTTGCCGTGCCGGTCACCGGAGCATATGGCCGTACTATGGCCAGCAACTATAACCAGGCGTTGATTCCAGCTGTGGTCGCCGTGTCTGAGCAGGGCGCGCATGTTATGTTGCGCCGCCAGACCATCGATGACCTGCTGGACTTGGATCAAGGCTGACGACAAAGCGGCATAGCTGTTCGATGCCGTCCAATAACGCATACGAGAGGGCCTCCCGCCGCGAGACGGGAGGCCCTCTATGTGGAACCAGTTGCTTACTTGGTGGTCACGGTACCGACCGGAGAGCCGCTGGTAACAGCTCCGGCAGCTGTGATGGCCAGCGCATCCACCAACGCCGGGTTGGTGAACACAACAATCACATCCGTGGCCTTGCCTGCAGCGCGAACCGCGTTCCAATCCACCTCGACGATCGGGTCGCCTGCGGTGATCTGCCGGCCTTCGGTGACCTTCACGGTGAATGGGTCGCCATTGAGCTGCACGGTGTCGATGCCGATATGCACCAGCACTTCCAGACCTGCGTCGGTGGTGATACCGACGGCGTGCTTGGCCTGGGCGACTGTGGACACCTTGCCGGACACCGGTGCGACGATCGTGCCTGACTTCGGTATCGCCGCGAAGCCGTCGCCGAGGAGCTTCTCGGCAAAGGTCTCATCGGGCACCTGGTCAATCGGCTCGATTGTGCCATCGACCGGGGCAAGCACGGTGGCTGTGGAAGCTGTGCCTGCGGGTTTAGGGGCGGCAGCGGGTGCTGCCGTCACGCTTTTGGGGCCGCGTCGCCTCCAACGGTCACACCTTTGGCGATGTCGTTCATCGCATCAGCCACGAATTGCACATCCGTACCGACGATCACCTGTAGGTTGGTCTTGTCGAGCACCTTGACGGCCGGAACGCCGGTCTTCTTGATGGCATCCTGATCGACGAGCGAGGTGTCGTTCACCACCAAGCGCAGGCGGGTCGTGCAGTTTTCGATGGACTTGACGTTGGAAGCACCGCCCAGCGCCGCGTAGATGCGGGAGGCCATGGTGATGTACTTGTCTTCGCCGGCGGCCGGAGCCTCGTCCACAGCAGCGACTTCCTCGGCCTCGCGGCCCGGGGTCATCAGGTTGAACTTGCGGATTGCAAAGTCAAACACGAAGTAGTAGATGACTGCGAACACCAGGCCTTGCACGATGAGCATGTAAGGTTTTGTTGCCAGCGGCCAGCCTAGAACGAAGTCGACCAAACCGGCCGAGAAGTTGAAGCCGGACATCCAGTCCATTGCTGCGGCGATGGCCACCGACAGACCAGTGAGCCTGGCGATTGGAAAGATTCAATCGATATTGGCCGCATGCGCTTCGATGAAGATTTTCCGCCACGGCGTGTCGGATTCCTTACGTAGGATAGTAACCGGACGTCTGCCGCGGCCTTTGGCGGATGATACGGCATCAATAGGAAGGAACCTTGTGGCACAGCTGAATGAAAGCCCTATTCGCGTTGGACTTTTGGGAGCGGGCACCGTCGGATCTCAGACTGCCCGACTGATCGTGGAACAGAAGAGCGAGCTGTCAGCCCGAATCGGACGACCGATTGAACTGACCGGCGTCGCCTGCCTTGATCCGAAGGAAACCGAAGCGTTCCCGTGGATTGATCAGTCCATCGTCACCACCGACACAATGAGCGTGGCCACCAACTCGGACATCGTCATCGAGCTTATCGGCGGCACCACCGTGGCTCGCAAGTTTGTGCTTGCCGCCATCGAATCCGGCGCTTCCGTGGTCACTGCCAACAAGGCGCTGCTGGCCAAGTATGGCCCGGAAATCTATGCGGCCGCCGAGACCAAGGGCGTTGATATTTACTTTGAGGCTGCTGTGGGCGGTGCGATTCCGTTCCTGCGCCCGCTGCGCGAGTCCCTGGTCGGCGACAAGGTGACCAGCATGCTCGGCATCGTCAACGGCACCACCAACTACATTCTTGACGAGATGACCACCAAGGGCCTTCAGTTCGATGATGTTCTGAAGGATGCTCAGGCCAAGGGATACGCCGAAGCCGATCCGACCGGCGACATCGAGGGCTACGACGCTGCCAACAAGGCCGCCATCATGGCCACCCTCGGCTTCCACACTTCCGTGACCATCGACGATGTGTCCGTTGAAGGCATCACCAAGATCACTGCCGATGACATCGCCGCCGCCGCCGCCGAGCATAAGGTCATCAAGCTGCTTGCCGTGGTCGAGAATAGCGAAGCCGGCGTTTCTGCTCGTGTCTATCCGGCCCTGATTGACGAGAGCCACCCGTTGGCTTCCGTACACGGCTCCTTCAACGCCGTGTTCGTCAAGGCTGAGGCTGCTGACGATCTGATGTTCTACGGCCGCGGTGCCGGTGGCGCTCCGACCGCTTCCGCCGTTGTAGGCGACGTGGTGACCGAAGCCCGTCACATTGCCGCTGGCTGCACTGGCCCCTCCATTCCGCTGTACAAGAATCTGCCGAAGGCTCCGATTACCGCTTCCAAGGCCGCATTCGCCGTGCGCTTCCTGATTCACGACAAGCCGGGTGTGCTGGCTGCCATCGCCGCCGAGTTCGCCAAGAACGGCGTCTCCATCAACGGCGTGAACCAGGACTTGAAGCCCACTATGACCGATCCCGGTTATGACGGTGAGATCCAGCAGCTGCGCGTGGTGACTCACCTGACCGACGAAGAGACCCTGCGCAACACCGTCAAGGCTGTGCAGTCCCTCGACTTCGTGACCGGTGAGCCGTCCATCCTGCGCGTGCTGGACTGATTTATTTTGAGTGGAGCTCCCCTCAGTCGCCTGCCGAACGTAGTGAGACTGAGGGGAGTTCCGCTCCAAAGGAACAACCATGAATCCAATCTGTAACAGAGTCCATGTGCGTGTGCCTGCCACCTCCGCCAACCTTGGTTCCGGCTTTGACACCGTGGGCTTGGCGCTCGACTATCACGATGAGCTCACGCTCACGCTTAACGATGATCCGAACGACGGCATCGCTCACGTGATTATCCACGGTGAAGGCGCCGATACATTGCCTCGCGACGAGACCCATCTGGTGGTCTCCACCTTCCGCCGTGCCTGTGCCACTTTTGGTCTGGGCCGTCTCGGTTTCACGCTGGAGGCGACCAACAGTATTCCGCAGGCTCGCGGCATGGGCTCTTCCGCTGAGGCCATCGTGGCCGGTATCGCCGCGGCTGCGGCCTTTGCGCAGGCGGGCGACCTTAATCGCCCTGCCATCTTCGACATGGCTGCCCAAATCGAGGGGCATCCGGACAACGTGGCACCGGCGGTGTTTGGCGGTCTGACTGTCTCTTGGGACTTCGAGACCGCAGAGGGCGTTGGCTCGGTCGCCGTTCCTGGTGGTGAGCCGCTGCACGGCGGATTCCATGCCGTCAACTATCCGGTCGATCCGGCCATCACCGCTGCCGTGTTCGTACCTGATTACGAGCTGTCCACCGAAAAGGCCCGTCAGGCGCTGCCCAAGGAGCTGCCGTACAAGGATGCCATCTACAACGTGTCCCGCGTGGGCCTGCTGCCTGCCGCGATGAATCCCGTGGTACTTGCGCAGGCCGCGCAGCAGGGCAAGTCTGGCGTGGCTGCTGCCGCTGCAGACTCCGCAACTTGCGCCTGCCGTGACAATAATGCCGCTCACGGTGCTTGTGGTTGCGCTTCTGAAGCCGTGGCCAATGTTCATGAGCCAGTTCCTGCGGGGTCGTTTGCCGCAGCTGCGGCCCAGTCCAACGCACTGTTGTTCGCCGCCACGCAGGACAAGCTGCACCAGCCGTATCGTGGTGCCTTGATGCCGCCATCCACCGATCTCATTGCCATGTTCCGAGCCAAGGGCTATGCCGCCGCAGTCTCCGGTGCCGGCCCCTGCGTGCTCGTGCTGCATTACGGCAACGCCCGCGAAGCCATCGACCAGATCGCATCGGAGCAGCTTGCTTCCGGCCATTGGCGTGTGCTTCACCTGCCCATCAACACCGCCGGCGTCGAAATCGAGCGTCGCTAAGTCGAGGAGAAGGCTCCCGCTGGCGGGAGCTGGCCGCCGCCGGCGGTCTGAGGGTGGTCCCCCCCCCATACCGGCAGAGACCACCCTCAGTCTCACTTCGTTCGACAGCTCCCCTCAGGGAGGGGAGCCGCTCTACTACTGAAGGTCTGAGCCACATGTCCATCCCGCTAATCCTTGCATCCAAGTCCAAGCCTCGCCGTGACGTGCTGTATTCGGCGGGTATCTGTCCCACAATTCGCGTCTCGCACGTGGATGAGCCTGCTGCGCTGGAAGCGGCCGCTCGTGAGGAAGGCGTGACTGTCGATGATTTGAGTATCAAGCAGCGTGTGATGATTCTGGCCGCCGCCAAAGCCGAGGCCGTACATCGCGCATACTGTGACGTGGCTGATACCGCTGCCGCCGCGACCGGCGACCGTGTTATCGCCTACCCGCTGAAAGCCAAGGAAGTCAGGGATTCGGAGCGTGAAGCCGCCGTCGAAGACCTGCGCAAGGCCGCTGCCGGAGAATCCATCGACTATTCCAAGGCGGAAATCGCCACCACACGTGATTTCTCCGGCATAGATATGCCGACCGTCACCGAACCTATCGCTACTGCCATAGCGAATCAGCCGGGACTCACCGAGGCAAAGGTCGGACCGCTGATTCTTGGTTGTGATTCGATGTTCCTCTTGGACGGAGTATGCTACGGCAAGCCGCACAGCGAGGCCGTTGCCCGCGAACGATTGAAGCGTATGAGCGGCGCGACCGGCGAACTGTGGACCGGCCACTGCCTTATCGATTTTGCAACCGGACGTACTGTGCGCGGCGCGAGTCATGCCAAAGTGCATTTCGGCGAGTTCGCCGAGGATGATATCGAGCGGTACATCGCCACTGGCGAGCCGCTGGAAGTCGCCGGTTCGTTCACGCTCGAGGGCTTCGGTGGTGCGTTCATTGACAGCATCGAGGGCGATCCGCACGGCATCATCGGCCTCAGCCTGCCGCTGGCTCGGCATTTGGCTGGCGAATTAGGCGTCAAATGGACTGACCTGTGGAACGTAGACCGTGGTGAGCTGGCGCCGGAAAGCAAGGCTTCGGGCAACCAACATGCCGGCATTCTGCCGCCGGTGGAGAATGTGCACCAGCCTGGCGACGGCTGGGTGGATTGCGCATGCGGTCGCAAGCATTGGGGCACCAACGGTGCGTCTGGCATTTTGCTGGCTCGCCGCGATTCGGTGAGCGGCAAGGTGACCCACGTGGTTATGCAACATCGCGCCGCATGGAGCGCCGAGGGTGGTACATGGGGCATTCCTGGCGGTGCCACGGCGGATGGCGAGTCACCCATTGAGGGCGCGCTGCGCGAGAGCTATGAGGAGGCGAATATCACACCCGAGGATATCGAGGTGGTCGGCTCCTACCGCGAGGATCACGGCCCATGGGCCTACACCACCGTATTCGCCTTCGAAAAGTCCGGCCACGCCGTTGAGCCCAAGGCCAACGACGACGAAAGCATGGAGGTCTGCTGGGTGCCGATCGACGACGTGCCCAACCGCAAGCTCCTCACCGCCATGAAAACCGACTGGCCCCGCTTCGCCGCCCGTCTGGACGAGCTGGCTGCTGTGCAAGAATGACTGCGACGCCTGAATGCGATTCCGATAATGACCGGCACTGAATAGTGGTTACCGATCGCGCATCATCGGTGATTGCGGATATTGAGTGGGGTGAACATTCTGGATGATTTGGGGATGTGCCGAAAGTCATATCGTTCGTAAAATGCAACTGCTTGGTTGGTGGCTGGTTCGACAAGTAGCGCTCGCGCTCCAATGATGGCGGCGGCGTTCATGGAACGAAGTACCGCATCTCGGAGTAGTTGACTGCCGACGTGCATGGTCTGAAATCTGATGTCTACGCCCATCATGCCCAGCAAGATTGCGGGGATGGGGTTCGGGCTATTGCGTTTCAGCCAGCCGGAAGCCCCCGAGTGTTCAATGCTGTATGCGCTCAGTGTGTAGAATCCAGCCAGCATATCAGCGCCATTGATGTCCTTGGTGAAGGTGGCATAGACCACGGCAGTGCCTTGTCTACCCGCCGTGGCGGCATGTCTTGCCAGCCAATCATTGACCAGTGGCAGACCGCAATCGAAACCGGAGATGTCGTCGTTTGCAGTCAGGCGTCGGGGCTTGGTGAAGTTGATCACGTCCATATCGGATCGCTTTCCAACAATTCAGTCAGACGTGGTCCCATGGGTTCGTCCAATGCGGCGGTGAAATCATTCCACGCTTGATTGTTCAGTCGAATGATGTGAGCTTCATGGATATCCCTGTCTGCGGCGGCGAGCAGATTCGACAATGCCCATTGCGACGAAGTCAGGCCTTTGGACTCGGCCGCTTGATCGATTCTGGATCGTTGTTCTTGAGTGAGCCTCATCTCAAAACGACTGTTCTTGTTGTTCTCAGTAGTCATACCCCTATTGTACGGCTTTTGTACGGACGAAATTGATATGTTTGGGATATCGAATGCGATGGCCACGTGAGCTCCTTTGCTTGGTATGTCCGATTTGCGAGCGTGCAGCACGCTGATTCCATGAACATAACGTTCGCGTGATTCGCATGTCCAGCCGAATCGACCTATGTGGTTCCAGCTTCCGAAGTTATCCACATTGCCATTGATAAAAGTATTGTCGCATCGACTGCGAATCTCTAATCCTTGCGGATGAGAGGTGGGTGGGGTGGTTGAAAAGGTTCATACCGCAGCCTGATGGTCAGGCTTCTGCTCGATCCGTACTCTCGGGAGTATGAATACAGCAACACAGCAATTTCAGCAGACTCAGACCGCACCGGAAGCAGTGCAACAACAGGACGCACGGCAGCAGTGGTCTCCGGTGATCGAGGCACATGACTTGATCATGGACTACACCGCCAGTATGGCCCGTGCGCAGGCCGGTCATGGCGTTACCGGTGTGATGCCGGCCGGAACAGGTGCTGCGGTTCCCGCTGCCAATGGTCAGCCCGGTTTTGCCATGCCAACCATGCACACACTTGCCCTGAACCACGTGAGCTTCGCATTGGGTGAGGGTGAGACGGTTGCTGTCATGGGCCCGTCTGGCTCCGGCAAGTCCACGCTGCTGCACGCGCTCGCCGGCATCATCAAGCCGACCGCCGGCACAGTGACCTTCCGTGGCTCGAATCTGGATGCCATGAGCGATGCCGGCCGCACCAAGCTGCGCCGCAACGCTTTCGGTTTTGTCTTCCAATCCGGCCAGCTGCTTCCCGAATTGCCGGCAGTCGAAAATATCGCACTGCCGATGATGCTCGACGGCATGCCATACCGCACCGCCACCGACACCGCGATTCTCTGGCTGGAACGCATGGGCCTTCGTGCCCTCGCCAATAACCGGCCGGGGGAGATGAGCGGCGGTCAGATGCAGCGCATCGCCATCGCCCGTGCGCTCGCCGTGAAACCAGCCGTGGTATTCGCCGACGAACCGACCGGTGCCCTCGATCAGACCACCGGACGTGAGGTGATGGGCATCCTGATGGCCGCAGCGCGTGATAACGGCGCTGCCGTAGTGGTCGTAACGCACGATCCCAACGTCGCTGGCTTCTGTGGCCGAACCGTAATGATGCAGGACGGTAGGCTGCATCAGCCGGATGCCGACGCCAACGCTGCTGCAGCCGTCGGTCACGACATCAACGCGGGAGGCAAGCGATGAACACCTTCGCCCTTTGGAGGCTGTTCCACCGCCCGGGTTCGCGTGGTAGTACCGGCCATACCTCGATACTGGCAATCGTCGCTTTCGCCGCAGCCACTGCCATCTTCCTCACCGTGCTGGGTGGAGTGCACGGCTTTATCTGGCGTGCCTCGGCCGACCATACCGTCACCTGTCTGTTTAATCTTGATGCTTGCCAGCCCGGCACGGTGGCTGCTTGGAAACAGCAGGCCAGTGATCCGACGAATCTGGCCCAATTCTACGGTGCTTATGTGGCATTGGCGGTATTCGCCTGCATGTTGCTTGTCGTGCCATTCGTGGCGCTCGCCGGATCGGCCGCTCGACTTGCTGCATCCCGTCGCGATGCGCGTCTTGCCGCGCTGCGTCTCGCCGGCGCGACCACCGGTCAGGTCGTTCGTCTGACCGCGCTCGATGCTGCGGGACAAGCGGTGATCGGCGCGCTTATTGGCATCGCCGGTTACTGCGCGCTGATGCCGGCGGTCATGCTGATTCCGTTCCAAGAGCAACGCTTTACCTTTGAACAGTTGTGGGTGGGGGCGTTGGCTCTTATCGTCACGCTTGCTGGCGTGGCCGTGCTGGCGCTGATTTCATCGCTAGTCACCTTGCGCCGTGTGGTGATCACTCCGCTGGGAGTCACGTCCCGAGCCGCCGCGGCTTTGCCTTCGGGCGCTCGCGTGGTGCTGTTCACGGTGGTCATGGTGGTGGCCATGTTCGTATTCAAGAACCCGGCCGTGCTGGCGCAGGCCGGACAAGCGGTGATGTACGCCGTGATTCTTGGATTCGTACTGCTGTGCTTCGCGTTGGTGAACCTCGTGGGCTCATGGGTGGTCACGGCTCGTGCCAAGGCGAAAGCCAAGCATCCCAAGGACGCGGCCACGATGATTGCCATGCGCCGTATTCTCGACAATCCGAAGCGCGCGTGGCGCAATGTGTCCGGCATTGCACTGGCCGTGTTCATCGCCGGCATCACCTCGATTTGCGGATTCTTCGGATCGGCCGCCGTGGTCGGTGATGCCAACGACCCGTTCACCGTGTTCATTCGCGACATCGGCACCGGCGGCATTCTGACGCTCGTGTTCGCCGCTGTACTCGCCGCGGTCAGCTCCGGTGTGATGCAGGCCGGCAGCGTGTACGATCAGGCCGGCGAATATCGCATGCTGGTGTTGGAGGGCACTGATGTCAAGACCTTGAACCGTGCGCGATTCATCGAGGTACTCACTCCGCTCAACATCGTGGTGATCGTGGCCGGCGGCTGTTCCATGCTGCTTATGGCCCCTCTGTTCGCCGCTTCGATGACCGAACCGGCCACGCTGGCCAGCTTCTTCGGCGGGCTTGTGCTGTGCTATGCGCTGGTTTCGGTGGGTGCGTTCGCGTCCAATCGGGTGGCCGCCAGCTTGAATCTGGCCGATTATCGGGCCGATGACTGAGGCGGTACGGTACTTTCCCGGGTGACGACACTGGTGGGGAGGATGACGTGCATATCACCCTGATTGCCCTTGCGGCTGTCGATGATCATCTGCACGGCGCGTTGGGCTATTTCGCTGAACGGCTGATGCACGCTGGTCAGGGAGGGCATGAGTTGGCCGGCGGGGAAAATGTCGTCGAACCCCATGACGGACAATTGCTTTGGCAACGCGATCTTATGCTCTCGTGCGGCACGATACGTGCTTACCGCAGATAAGTCGTTGCAGCAGAAAATCGCGGTGGGTCGGTCGGTGAGTTCCAGCAGCCGGCAGGCTGCTTCATAGCTTGTTTCGGCGGGGAAGTAGTCGCCCTGTTCGATATAGGACTCCGGTAGATCCACCCCGGCCTGTTGCAGAGCGGCGGTGAATCCGCTATAGCGCGCGATGCTGGTCTGTAGGTTCGCCGGCCCCCGGATAACGGCGATGCGTCGATGGCCGAGCGACAGCAGGTGTTTGCCGGCCTGGTATCCTGCGGTCCAGTTATCGATGGACACGCTCATCACATCCGAATCGACGGTATCGATTGGGTCGATGATGACCACGGGAATACTGCGCGATTTCAACAAAGACTTCGCTTGAGTGGTCAGACCGCCCATCTGCTGCATAATCACGCCTTGGGGATTTCTATCGATGATGCCGCGGAAACAGTCTTCCGTGGCATCGCCATGGTTGGTCTGGGTGACCGTGATGGCGAGGCCCGCCTGCTGCGCCCAGTATGAGGCGTATTTGATGAGTTCCATCGTGCCGTTGTGCTCAATGTATTCGACGACGAGCTCTATGGTGGGGGAGAGTTTGGTGTTGACCAGAGGCCTTGAGTAACCGTGATCTTTGAGGATTTGCTCGACTTGTCTCCGCGTCTCGTCGGAAATGCCTGGCCTGCCATTGATGACTTTGGAAACAGTGGATGCGGATACGCCGGCGATTTTTGCGAGCTCGCCGACCTTGAGCTTGTGGGTGGATGTATCGTTAGCCATCGGTGCTTCCCTCTTGGATATTCGCCGTTCAATTACTGAGACGATTTCGTCGATGTTCCCACCATTATGGCGCATTGTGCCGTAACAATTCCGTGTTTTCTTGCCCTTTGTCCGGCCTTGAATAAAAATTTTCGCAAATAGGCTTGCAAATTTCTTTATTCGGACGTACGATATAGCCGTTGGTTCACACCAGGCGAAGGAGCCCGAACATATGAGTACCATCACCAAAGTCAAGACGTATGACTTCCGATTCCCCACTTCAACGACGCTTTCCGGCTCGGATGCAATGAACCCCGATCCGGATTATTCCTCTGCGTACGTGGAGATTTCCACCAGCGCCGACGACGGCATCACGGGTGTGGGATTCGTGTTCACCATCGGCCGTGGCAACGACGTGGTTTGCAAGGCCATCGAATCGATGTCGCAGGTGCTGATTGGGCGCAACACCGAGGAACTGCTCGACAACATGCGCATTGCATGGGACCTGTTCGTGCATGATTCCCAGCTGCGTTGGCTTGGCCCTGAAAAGGGCGTGGAGCATATGGCCATCGGCGCGGTGCTCTCCGCGTTGTGGGATATCAAGGCCAAGCGTGCGGGCAAGCCGTTGTGGCTGCTGCTGGGCGAGATGGAGCCGGAGGAGCTGGTCTCCACGCTCGATTTCCGCTACATGACCGACGCCCTGCGCCCTGAGGAAGCCGTTGCGATTCTCAAAGAGGGTCAGAAGGGCAAGGCCGAGCGTATCAAGCACCTGCTGGAGGTCGGTTACCCCGGCTATTCAACCGCTCCCGGTTGGCTCGGCTACTCGGATGAGAAGATGGTGGCCCTCGCCAAGGAGGAGACCCAGGTCAAGGGCTTCAAGCAGATCAAGCTCAAGGTCGGCCAGAACATCGACGACGATCTGCGCCGCCTGGCCAAGGCCCGTGAGGCCATCGGCCCCGACGTGCGCCTCGCCGTGGACGCCAACCAGGTGTGGGATGTTCCCACCGCCATCGACTGGATCAACAAGTTCCACGACTTCGATCTGGCGTGGGTCGAGGAGCCGACCAGCCCGGATGACGTGATTGGCCACGCCACGATTGCGCGCGCCATCAATCCCATCAAGGTCGCCACCGGCGAACAGATGCAGAGCCGCATTCTGTACAAGCAGTACCTGCAGGCCAACGCCTTCGGCATCATGCAGATTGACGCCACCCGAGTGGCCGGTCCGCAGGAGATCGTGCTCGAATACCTGCTGGCAAAGAAGTTCAACAAGCCCGTCTGCCCGCACGCCGGCGGCGTGGGTCTGTGCGAGGCCGTGTGTCACTTCGCGATGTTCGATTATGTGGCGGTATCCGGCACGATGGATGGCCGAATGATTGAATATGTCGATAATCAGCACGAACATTTCGTTCATCCGACTGAGATCAAGGACGGCAACTACGTCGCTCCGACCGCTCCGGGCAACGGTACCGAAATGACGCTGGAGACGGCCGAGAAGTACCTGTATCGCGGCTGACCGCAATTGGAAATTCATAACTGAACAACACAACTCAACACAACAACACACAACCACTCCGGCTGGGGCGCCGAAGCCCCGGCCGGGCGTGACATGGAACACCCATGAAACGCAGAATAAGGATGGACGAAGGAGTTCCCATGGATCTGCATCTCGAAGGCAAAGTCATCATCATCACCGGCGGTTTCAAAGGCATCGGCAAAGGCATCACGCTGCAACTGGCCCAGGAGGGGGCCATCCCGGTGGTGATTAATCGACCCGACAGCGCTCTCGACGAGTTCAAGAAGGATATCGAGCAGTACACCACCACCTATGATGTGCACTTGCTTGACCTCAACGACACCGACAAGATCGCCGGCGTCGTCGAAGCAACATACAAGAAGTACGGCCATATCGATGGCATTGTGAATAACGCCGGAAAGAACGACAACAAGGATCTCGAGACCACTACTTGGCGTGAGTTCGAGGAATCGCTTCACGGCAACCTGACTCACTATTACGAGCTGGTCCACGCGGCCGTGCCGTATCTCAAGGAAAGCCACGGATCCATCGTGAACATCTCGTCCAAGACCGCGCTTACCGGCCAAGGCAAGACCAGCGCCTATGCGGCCGCCAAGGGCGCGATCCTGGGCCTGACCCGTGAATGGGCCGCCGCATTGGTGCACGATAGCGTGCGTGTCAACGCCATAGTCGTCTCCGAGTGCTGGACCCCGCTCTATGCCGATTGGATCAAGACCTTTGGTGATGAAGCGGCCCAGCAGGCGCGCCTGTCGGTGATCACCGACAAGATTCCGCTGGAACATCGTATGACCACCACCGAAGAGATCGGTAATGAAGCGGCATTCCTGCTCTCCGACCGCTCCAGCCACACCACCGGTCAGTGGGTGTACGTCGATGGCGGCTATGTCCACCTTGACCGTGCGCTGAGCTGACAAGCAGCCCTTTCCCGAATATTCGCGCGGCAATTCCGGAGCTTTGATCATTGCTCCATCCGTACGCCGTATCCGCGTATGCCGCCCGTATCACTCGCGCCCTGGGTCATCCGTTTACCAACATGGCCCAGGGTGGTCCACTTCTCGCTAGGCAATATCGGGGAAACTCGTATCACTAAGGAGTCAATGATGACATCCAAAAACACAACCGGTTCCAAGGCGACCATCGCCATTGTGCTGGTGACCTCACTGTTCTTTATCTGGGGTTTGACCATGAACCTCGTGAACGCGTTGAACTCGCCGTTCGCAAACTACATAGAACTCAGCAGCGCCGAAGCGTCATTACTGCAGGTGGCCTATTACGGCGCATACTTCGTCATGGCCATTCCGGCCGGCTTGATCGCCAAGCGTTTCGGTTATAAGGGCGGCGTCATCTCCGGTCTGCTCCTGTTCGCTCTGGGCGCGTTCATGGTGATCCCTGCCACCAGCATGGCCAGCTACGGCCTGTTCCTGTTCGCCATGTTCGTTATCGCGCTCGGCGCGGCATCGCTGGAGACCAACTGCAATCCGTATATCACCAAGCTGGGTGATGAAAAGGGCGAATCGTTCCGTATCAACATGGCGCAGAGTTTCAACGGCGTCGGCAACATCGTTGGCCCGCTGATTCTTGGCCAGATTCTCGGCACCACCGTCGCATCAGGCGAGTCCGGCTTCGACGCCGCTAAGACGCAGTTCCTGAATGATACCCGCACGATATACATTGTGATCGGCGTTGTGCTGGTCGTGGTGCTCGCCGTGTTCGCGCTGTTCAAGCTGCCCACGCCTCCGGGAGACGAAGAGGAGGCCGCGGGCGGCGCCTCCTCCAAGAACAGCTCCTTCTTCGGCCTGCTCAAGCGCCCGCACTTCGCATTGGGCGTGCTTGCCGAGTTCATTTTCATCGGCCTGCAAGTGGCCGGCATGGCGGTCTTCTCCGCCTACGCGCTCAAGCACTGGGGCGCGGGCATCACAGCCGGCACCGCAGCGATGATGCTTTCCGTGCTTTCCCTGCTGTTCACCATCGGACGCTTCGTCACCACCCCATTGATGGCCAAATTCGATCCCGCGAAGATTCTTGGCGTATACATGACCATTTCAGCCGTGCTGATGTTCGTGGTATTCCTTGGCCTGGGCAAGGTCTCCGTCATCGCGTTCATGGTGGCGTATCTGTTCATTTCCATCGGATACCCGACCATATTCTCCCTGACGCTGAAAGGTATCAAGGGTTCCGCGGCGAAGACCGGTTCCTCGGCTTTGGTGATGAGCATTGTGGGCGCCGCGTTGATTCCGCTGCTGCTCGGTGTGATTCAGGATGCGGCAGGCATCGAGATCGCCATCCTGGTGATGGTCCCGGGCTTCCTGTTCGTGGCATGGTACGCATTCTGGGGTTCCAAGATCGGTCTGAAGGAGGCCTGACATGACACTCAACGTAATCGATTCCCACTTCCATATCTGGGATCCGGATGCGCAGGATTTGCCATGGCTGGCAGGATTGCCCTCGCTGCAACACAAGTACACGATTGAAGACCTAGCCGCACAGTACGCCAAGTTTGGCGTGAACTTCCTCGGCGGCGTATATGTGGAGGTCGACGCGGCCGATCACGAGCTCGAGGACCGGTTGTTGTACGAGAATGCCAGCCCTCTGATCCTGAAGCGCATGCTGCAGGGGCGGGTAAGCCCATGGATGCGTGTTCCGATCAACGCCGATGGCATCAGGGAGCCGCTGCATGTGGATTCCGAGCCACGGGGCCGAGCCCTCGAACCCGAATTCATCGCCGGCCTACGTGTGATGGCCGTCAAGGGAATGCCTTTTGAGCTGTGCAACCGGGGCCCGGAGTTGGGCGACATGGCCAAGGCGTTCTCGCAGGTTCCTGAAGTGACGGTCATCATCGATCATCTCGGCAACGTGCCCGGGCTTGATGAGGAATCGTGCGCCGCGCTCGCAGCGTTGGCCGAACTGCCGAATTCGTATATCAAGGTTTCCGGCGACAACCCGGTGGACCCGGACATCGTGAAATACGTGCGGGACACATTCGGCCCGAAGAAGGTGCTGTACAGCTCCAACTGGCCGGTCGTGGAACTCAACTCGACCTTTGCCACGCACTTCCAACTCATGCTGGACACGTTCGGCGAGGACGAGGACTTCTTCGAAAACAACGCCCGCCGCGCTTACAACATCGACTAAACCCAAGCCCCCTCTGATGAGGGGGCTATCGTCCGCAGGACGACTGGGGCAGAGGCCGCAAACCCGGTGCCGCTTGTGCGGCACCCCTATTCCGTAGCGAAAGGAACAATCATGACAAGCAGCGCCGAATTCTCGGGCATCATCTGCCCATCCATCACCATCACCAAGGACGACGGTGACATCGACTATGAACGTTGGGGGCAGCATCTCGATCATCTGATCGAGGCCGGTATCAACGGCGTGTTGGTGTTTGGCAGCATCGGCGAGTTCTATGCCTTCCCTCTGGACGTCAAGAAGCAGGCGGTCGACTTCGTGGCCAAGCATGTCGCCGGGCGCATCAAGGTGTTCGCGGGCGTGGGCGATACCAACTTGAACAATGTGATCGACTTCGCGCGGGCAGTCGAAGCAAGTGGAGTGGATGCGCTCGTGGTCGTTTCGCCGTATTACTTCGGCCCTACTGCGGGAGGCGCGAAGGCGTACTTCGGCGCGGTCGCTGAAGCGACGAATCTTCCGGTGATTCTCTATAATTTCCCACCGCGCACCGGCAGCGACTTGACCCCGGAGCTCGTGGCCGAGCTTGCCGCCGCGCACCCGAACATCGTCGGCATCAAGGACACGGTCGACACAATCAGCCACACCCGCAAGGTGATTCGCGCGGTCAAGGCCGTGAATCCACGGTTTGCGGTGTTCTCCGGTTTCGACGAGTACTATCTCGTCAACCGCGTCTCCGGCGGCGATGGCGTGATCTGCGGCATGACCAATGTGGAGCCGGAGACCTTCGTTACGTTGCACCGTGCATATGAGGCCGGCGACTATGGCACCGCAATTGAGGCCGCCGAACGCATCAGCCACCTGATGGCGCTGTACGATCAGACCGACCTGTTCATCTCCGCCATCAAGGGTGCGGTCAAGGCCAAGGGACTGAACATTTCCACCCTGATCCGTGAGCCAGCGGTGCAACTCACTGCTCAGCAGTATGAGGCGATTAAGGCGATTCTCAAGTAGCGTATATCTCAGGCTTCCGCGGAATCCTACGGTGGATTTCGCGGAAGTTTTTTTACGGTGATTACAGTTGCCGGCTCAGCTCAGCAGCGCCGCGATGATCGCGATAAACACCGGGCTGGTCATGGTGCTCATCAGAATGCCATCGCGCGCGAAAGTGAGACCCACGTTGTAACGAGCCGCGTAGTTGTAGACGTTCTGGCCGGTGGGCAGAGCGGCGAGTACCACGCAGGCGTACAGCTCGGAGCCGCGGAAGCCCATCACGAAGTAGGCGAGCAGGAACGCGATAATTGGCATGATGATGTTCTTGAGGACCGCGACCGTGAAGATGGCCGGGCGATCGCCCTTCTGCTGCAGCGGCTTGGTGCCGTGCAGGGACATGCCGAACGCCATCAGGATCATCGGCACCGCTGAATCGCCGATCATGTCGATCGGGTCGAAAATGAATTTTGGCACGGGGAACCAGCCGATTTTCGCGGAAATCGCGGAGACCACAATGCCCAGCAGCGAGCCGATAAGCAGCGGCTGATGCAGCGGCTGCTTGGCGATTTCCTTGACGGAGACCTTGCCCTTGGTGGTCACGTCCAGCACCGTCAGGCCCACCGGTGTGAAGATGGCCTGCTGCATGACCAGAATCGGCGCCACCAGAGCCGGGTTGCCCAGAATATAGGTGGCGATTGGCAGGCCGATGTTGTTGGAGTTCAGGTACAGCGAATTCAGGGCGCCGACGGTGGCGTCCGGGGCGTTCAGGTGGAAGAACATGCGGTTGAGCACCAGGAACACCACGCCCACCAGCACGGCGGAGAAGAATGCCACGATGATTGAGGGGTGGAAGATGTCGAAGATCGGCTCCTTGGAGAGGATCGCGAACATCAGGCACGGGCTCGACACGAAGAAGGAGAACCGGTTCAACACCATCTGGGCGGACGAGCCGCCGATTCGCATTCGAGCGGCGACATATCCCACCGCAATCACGATGCCGATAACGCAGAAGCCTTGCATGGCGCTGATGAGACCTGGCATGTTCCTCCCTTTCGCCACCCTAGTGTGACACATAAATATGTATTCGGCGACAAAATCTCATGTAGTGGGTGAACTGTGCGCTTTGTCACGCGGTACTCTGTACTCATGACGCTTGAATTGAACCGCAACGATTCCACTGCTGAGCAGTTGAACAGCCTGCTCACCCAGATTATGGAGAACTTCTCTGTCTCCGATCATGAAGGCCCGCTCGCCGATGAGGTTGAGGCTTTCCTCAATGAACAGAAGCATCTGACCGTCCGCCGTCACGGCGACACGGTGGTGGCCAGCACCGATTTTGGCAAGTCGAATCGCGTGATTCTGGCCGGTCACCTCGACACCGTGCCGGTAATCGACAACTTCCCTCCGAAGTGGCTTGAAGCTGGTGATCCGCTCATTCGCGAGGAAATCTCCCAATCCCATCCCACAGACCGTGTGCTGTGGGGCCGTGGTGCCACGGATATGAAGGCTTCCGATGCGGTGATGCTGTATCTCGCCGCTACACTTGATGGCCTCACATCGGGAACCACTCCGAAAGTCGACCTCACCTATGTGTTCTACGACCACGAGGAAGTCGCCGCCGAAAAGAACGGTCTGCGTAAGGTGGTCGAAACGCACCCCGACTGGATTGCCGGTGATTTTGCCATTATCGGTGAGCCCACCAATAGTGGCATCGAAGGCGGCTGCAACGGCACGATCCGTTTCGATGTGGTCACGCACGGAGTCGCCGCGCACTCTGCCCGCGCCTGGATGGGAGAGAACGCCATCCACAAGGCCGCTGATATTCTGAACCGACTCAATGCTTATGAAACCGCGACTGTGAATGTGGATGGGCTCGACTACCGTGAGGGTCTCAACGCCACATTGATTTCCGGCGGCAAGGGCACGAATGTGATTCCCGACGAATGCCGTGTGCATGTCAACTACCGTTTCGCTCCGGACAAGAACCTGGCTGAGGCCAAGGCGCTGATGATGGGTGCGGATGCAGGTGCTGAACTTGGTAACGGCGAACATGTGGCCACCGGTGGCGTGTTTGAGGGCTATGGCATCGAGATGAAGGATGAGAGTCCTTCTGCACGCCCCGGCCTGAGCGCGCCGCTTGCGCAGGAACTGGTTCGTCTGGTCAAGGAGCGCACTGGTCGCGATCCGCTGGCCAAGCTTGGCTGGACCGATGTGGCACGTTTCTCTCAGCTCGGGATTCCGGCCGTCAATCTCGGTGCCGGAGACCCGTTACTGGCGCATAAGCACGACGAGCAAGTGCCCGAATCTGATTTGACTGCTATGGCCGCAATCCTCGAAGACTGGCTGGTGTGAGATTTTTCGGCTCAGCCTCTTTGAGGGGAGCCGTCACCGTAGGTGACTGAGGGGAGTGCTCGGCTTGAATCCAGGCTCCCCTCAGTCTGCTTCGCAGCCAGCTCCCCTCAGAGAGGGGAGCCAAGATAGGGCTCATCCGTGTGTAAGGGGAGCCAGATAGGTCGTGGTGTGCCAGAGCGCTGGGCGCGCCCGTGCAAAAAGTGTGGCATACTGAAAGACGGTGGTTCTGCATAACCATCAGCGTGTGTAATGGCGTTGATCCCCTTACGGCTCTCGAGAACGAGACAACGTAAGCGCCGGTGTCCGCCGTTCGCAGGACAGACTTGAGACGAAGTTGCCTTTACGCGGCGCAAAGGATTTGCGCGGCCATGGTGAGAGCATGGTGTGAGACGAGCGTACAGGCCTGGATGGCGTCGCGATGCAGCGTGCCGCGAGGAGCATTGTGCCCACTGAGAACCGTGAAGGTTTCGTCGGTGACGAAACCGATAACTCAACCGTATCCAATACCGAATCACAGGCTTCGGGAGCTTCCGAGCCGAACGCCGAAGCATCGCAGCCGACTCGCCGCCGTCGCGGTGGTCGTCGTGTAGTGCGTGGCACCGGTGCTGCCGGCGCATCCCTTGAGCTGCAAGTCCAGGAACACGCCGCCCCGCTGTTTGAGGCACCCGCTTTGCCTGATGCCGATGCATCTGCTTCCACAGGAACTGCCGACAATAACGCCTCCGATGACGAGAAGCGTCCGACCCGCCGCACCCGTAGCCGCCGCTCTGCCGATAATGCCGATTATGAGGACCGTCCGACTCGGCGTCGTGCTGTGGCTGATGACGATGATGAGCCGCGCCCGGTGCGCCGTCGCCGTACGGTGTCTGATGATCTCGAGGAAGACGATGAGCGTCCATCGCGCCGTCGCCGCGCCGCATCCGATGATTTTGATGAGGATAGCGATCGTCCGGTGCGTCGCCGTCGCTCTGTGATTGACGATCTCGAAGATGATGATGCGCCGCGTCCATCTCGCCGCCGTACTGCGGTCGACGACTCCGATGAGGATGGCGATCGTCCGGTGCGTCGCCGTCGTTCCACTACGAATGACCGCGATGACGAGCCCCGCTCGGCCCGTCGTACTCGCAGTCGCCGTTCTTCGGAAGACGCGCGCGAAGAAAACCCCGATGAGCGCGTGCTGGATGTGATTGATGCGCTGCCTGCAGGGCATCAATCCGCCCGTCGTGGCAAGCCGATGACTTCCCTGCTGTTCCAAGAGCCGGTGCTCCCGGACATTCGACGTGATGATCGTGATGATGAGGAAGATGATGGCGCGCAGCGTTCCCGCTCTTCTCGTCGCGCCCGCGCCTATGAGGATGAGGCCGATTACGAGGAGCGCCCGTCTCGTTCCCGACGGTCGAACCGCAGCGATCACGGCGATCATGATGACCGCGACAGCCGCAATAATCGTCGCCGTAATGAGACTCAGGATGATTTCGACGCTGATGACCAGTCCGATTCCCGCCGTTCTCACCGTTCCCGCCGCCTGAACGCCCAGGAGCGCCGTGCTGCCGCCGAAGTCGAGCAGATTGAGGAAGACCTCGAGCTGGATGACATTACGTACTCGCCGATTGCTGAAGAGGAGAACGACGAAGAGTCCGACTCCACCCGCACCCGTTCCCGCCGTCGCCGTCGCCGTGGCTCCCGCAACGAGTCCGGTGCTTCCAACAACGACAGCGAGTCCTCCGAGAACAATGGTGACGATTCCCGTCGCCGTCGCGATGATCGCGATGAGCGCGACCGTGATGATGACGAGGAGCAGACCGTTACCCGCCGTCGCCGTCGCCGCCGCGGAGGCAAGAATGCCGAGAGCGGTGATGAGCAGGACGATCAGCAGCTGACTCGCCGCTCCCGTAAGCAGCAGTACATCGATGAGATCACCGATGTGGAAGGCTCCACCCGTCTTGAGGCCAAGAAACAGCGACGCCGTGACAATCGTCGTGAGCGTAGCCGCCAGAGCCAGCTCATGGAGCAGGATTTCCTCGCACGCCGTGAGAACGTCGATCGCCTCATGGTGGTGCGCGAGAAGGAACATCACACCCAGATTTCCGTGGTGGAAGACAACATCCTGGTCGAGCATTACGTCTCCGACATCCAGGAAGTGCAGACCGTGGGCAACATCTACCTCGGCCGTGTACAGAACGTGCTGCCCAGCATGGAAGCCGCTTTCGTGGACATCGGCCAGGCCCGTAACGGCGTGCTCTACGCCGGTGAGGTCAACTGGGACGCCGCGCGTCTCGAAGGCCAGCCGCGCCGCATCGAGTTGGCGTTCAAGTCCGGCGACCCGGTGCTCGTGCAGGTCACCAAGGATCCGATCGGACACAAGGGAGCCCGCCTGACTTCTCAGGTCACGCTCGCCGGCCGCTTCCTGGTGCTCGTGCCGTCCGGCGGCATGACCGGCGTGAGCCGCAAGCTCTCCGAACGCGAACGTAGCCGGCTCAAGGGCATCGTCTCCAAGATCGCCCCGAAGGATATGGGTGTCATCATCCGTACCGCAGCCGAGGGCGCCTCCGAGGAAGCCATCGTCAAGGATCTTGAGTCTTTGGTTCGCCAGTGGGAGCGCATCAACGCCAAGCGTGAGGAATTCTGGCATGGCAAGCGCCCGAAGCTCCTGCAGGGCGAGCCCGATGTGGCTATCCGTGTGGTGCGCGACATCTTCAACGATGACTTCGGCAAGCTCATCGTCGAAGGCGACAAGGTCTACGACCGTATCGAGGAGTACCTCGACACCATGGCCCCCGACTTGAAGGATAAGCTGGAGAAGTGGGACCCGGCCGAGCATGAGGGCAAGGACGTGTTCGACAAGTGGCAGATCGACTCCCAGCTCAGAAAGGGCATGGAGCGTCAGGTCTACCTGCCGTCTGGTGGTTCGATCGTCATCGACCGCACTGAAGCCATGACCACCATTGATGTGAACACCGGCCGCTTCATCGGCAAGGGCAAGTCCCTTGAGGAGACGGTGACGCGTTGCAATTTGGAGGCCTCTGAGGAAATTGCACGTCAGCTGCGACTGCGCGACATCGGCGGCATGGTGATGATTGACTATGTGGATATGGTCATGCCCGCTAACCGTGACTTGGTGCTGCGCCGTCTAGTCGAATGCCTGGCGCGCGACCGGACCAAGCATCAGGTGGCCGAGGTCACCTCGCTTGGTCTGGTGCAGATGACCCGTAAGCGCATCGGTCAGGGCTTGGTCGAGGCGTTCTCCGAGGAATGCCCGACTTGCAAGGGCCGTGGCTTTATCCTGCACGATCAGCCGACTGTTTCCGCCGACTACGATGACCCGTACGCATTGCGCGGCGGTGATCCGTTCGTCAAGACCAACAAGCATGGTCGAGGCACTGCCCCAGCTCCGGAACCGGCCGGCTCCAGCGCTGATGTCAAGGCCAAACTGGCCCAGATTGCAGCTGCTGCCGTGGCCGCCAACAACACCGAGGAGGAGTAGCATTAGACAAATGTTTCATGCGGGCATACCCTCGGTTGCGAAAAGCCGGGGTGTGTCGTGCTTGACACGCAGATAAAAACCATTTGCTTTAGTCCGCGTGTAGGTGTAGATTCGAAACTCGGTGTCTGACCGCAGGCTCGGTGCGTGTTGGGCAAGGTAGCTTTCCAAAACATAAAAGGAACGAATATGTACGCGATTGTGAAGGCCGGTGGCCATCAGGAAAAGGTCGAGGTTGGCGACACCATCCTCGTGAACCGTCTCGACGCCAAGAAGGGCGATACCGTGGAGTTTCCGGTTGCTCTCCTGGTCGATGGCGCCAAGGTGACTCTTGCTGCCGCCGATCTGGCCAAGGTGTCCGTCAAGGCTGAGGTTGTGAACGACGAGGCCAAGGGCCCGAAGATCAACATCCAGAAGTACAAGAACAAGACTGGCGTTGCTCGTCGCAAGGGTCACCGTCAGCCGCTGACTATCGTCAAGATCACGGCGATTGCCTGAGTTATAGAAAGGACCATGAATCATGGCACATAAGAAGGGTGCGTCCAGCTCTCGTAACGGTCGCGATTCGTCGCCTCAGTACCTCGGCGTGAAGAAGTTCGGCGGCGAAGCCGTCGTGGCCGGCAACATCATCGTCCGCCAGCGTGGCACCAACTTCCACGCGGGCCAGAACGTCGGCATGGGCAAGGATCACACGCTGTTCGCCCTCGCTGATGGCTCTGTGAAGTTCGGTGTGCGCCGTGACCGCAAGGTCGTCGACGTCATCGCTGCCTGAGCGATATAGCGTTAAGCTTTTCAAGCCGCGCCCGTAAGGACGCGGCTTTTTTGTGAGGTAATCAATATGAGTGATTTTGTGGATCGAGTAACCGTCCATGTCCGTGGCGGCGACGGCGGCAACGGTTCGGCCGGTATTCGTCGCGAGAAGTACAAGCCGTTGGCCGGGCCGAACGGCGGCAATGGTGGCGACGGCGGATCCGTGGTATTCGTGGCCGACCGCAACGCCACCAGCCTGCTTGACTATCGGTTCATGCCACATCGCACTGCCGGTAACGGCACGATGGGTCTGGGTGACAACAAGGATGGCTCCAAAGGCGAGGATCTGATCCTCCCCGTGCCGTGCGGCACTGTGGTGTTTGAAGCGCGCGGCGAGCAGGGCAAGACCAAACATCCTGGCGAGCAGCTTGCCGATTTGCGCCATGAGGGCGACCGCGTTGTCGTTGCGCAAGGTGGTGCCGGTGGTTTGGGCAACATCGCACTGGCCAACAAGACCCGTCGTGCTCCTGGATTCGCCCTGCTTGGCGAACTGGGTGAAGAGCGCGATGTGATTCTGGAGCTCAAGTCCATCGCCGATGTGGCGTTGGTGGGCTTCCCATCCGCCGGCAAATCGTCCCTGATTGCGGCGATGAGTGCCGCCAAGCCGAAGATCGCCGACTACCCGTTCACCACGCTGGTGCCGAACCTCGGCGTTGTTATCGCCGGCGATTCCCGGTACACCATCGCCGACGTGCCCGGCCTGATTCCGGGTGCGTCAGAAGGCAAGGGGCTGGGTCTGGAATTCCTGCGCCATATCGAGCGCACGGAGATCATCGCCCATGTGATTGATTGCGCCACGCTGGAGCCTGATCGCGACCCGATGTCCGACTATCAGGCGCTGGAAAACGAGCTTGCGCTCTACGCCGACAAGCTGGAGTTGCCGCTGGGTGCGATTCCGATTCCCGAGCGTCCGCGTATCGTTATCCTGAACAAGATCGATGTGCCCGAGGCCAAGGAATTGGCTGAATTTGTGCGTCCGGAGTTCGAGAAGCTCGGTCTCAAGGTGTTTGAGATCTCCACTGCATCCCATGAGGGATTGAAGGAACTGAACTTCGCCCTGTCTGAGCTGGTGCATGAGATGCGCGAGGAAGTGGCCAGCCGCGAGGAGGCCGAAGAAGAAGCCCGCGTGGTCATCAAGCCTCTTGAAAGGACCGGTCGTCGTCCTCGCCGCGCTGACGAGGGCGGCAACGCACTCGACTTCACCGTGGAACGCCGTGAGCTCGGCAACGGCGAGGTGTTCTACGAGGTTCGTGGTGCCAAGCCGGAGCGTTGGGTCATGCAGACCAACTTCGACAACGATGAGGCCGTGGGCTATCTGGCCGATCGACTGGCCAAGCTCGGTGTGGAAGACGAACTGCGCCGCAAGGGCGCTCGTCCGGGCGATGAGATTCGCATCGGACGAGGCGATCGCATGGTGGAATTCGACTGGGATCCGACCATTTCCGCCGGTGCCGAAATGCTCGATGGCTCCAACCTTGGTGCACGCGGCAAGGATTTGCGTCTTGAAGAGCAGGATCCGCGCGCTCACCGCCGCTCCAATGCCGAACGTCGTGCCCAGTACCACGAGATGATGGATGCCCGTGCGGCTGTGCGCGATGCGATGATGGCTGAACGCAAGGCCGGCCACTGGGCCGACCCGACCGTCGATGATGATCGCCACGATGAGACCAGCCTGTTTGGCCATGGCGAGTCCGCCGACGATAGCGCATCGGAAGAATAATGAAGTTGCTCCCGCCGGCGGGAGCTGCCAAGCACAGCGAGACGGAGGTAGTCCTGGTCGGCTGCAGATTGACAGCTCCACCGTCGGAGGCGGAATTGGAAAGCAAATGAGCACACCAAGTCAGGCCGAGGTACGGCGCATGATCGCCGCTGCCGGCACTATCGTCGTCAAGGTCGGATCCAGCTCCCTGACCCAGCCGAGCGGGCACCTCGACCCTGGCAAGCTCGACGCACTTGCCGCCGCATTGGCGCAGGTACGGCTGATGGGTGCCCGTGTGGTGCTGGTCTCTTCCGGTGCTATCGCAGCGGGCTTTGGCCCGTTGGGCTTTGACGAGCGTCCGGCTGATGTGGCTACCCAGCAGGCCACCGCCGCCGTGGGGCAAGGTCTGTTGATGGCTCGATATGAGGCCGCATTCGGCCGATTCGGTATTCGGGTGGGCCAGATTCTGATTACTGCAGAAGACACGATTCGAGCCACCCAGTACCGCAACGTGGAACGTACGTTGGACCGGTTGCTCGACCTTGGTGTGGTGCCGATCATCAATGAGAACGACTCGCTGGCCTCCAACGAGATTCGTTTCGGCGATAACGACCGGCTGTCTGCTTTGGTGGCCAATCTGGTGCGTGCCGAAGCGTTGGTATTGCTCACCGACGTGGATGCGCTGTACACCGCACCGCCCGCCCAGCCCGGATCACGCCGCGTGGAATATGTGCCCAATGTGATCGACGCGCTGGGCGATATCCAGGTGTCCGGCTCGGGGTCCAAAGTCGGCACCGGTGGCATGGTCACGAAACTTGAGGCCGCTCGTGTGGCGGCCGTTTCCGGTATTCCTACCGTGCTGACGTGCGCTTCGAATGCAGGCCCTGCAATGATGGGCGATCCGGTGGGCACGGTGTTTGCCCCGGTCAAGGCCCGTGGATCTTCGCGCCGCCTATGGATTGGTTTTGCGGCTGAACCGCGCGGCACGATTGTGGTTGATGCGGGTGCAGCCAAGGCCATTCGCGGTGGTCGGGCATCGTTGCTGGCCGCCGGCGCTCTCGATGTGCATGGCGATTTTTCCGCCGGCGATCCTGTATGGATCGATGACGAATCCGGCACGCATCTGGCCCGTGGTCTGGCCGGCTTCGACTCCGAGGAGATTCCGCAGACGCTCGGTCGCAATACGGCTCAGCTCAAGCGGTTCTTGGGCGATCAGTACGCGCATCCGCTCGTGCATCGCGACAATCTTGTACTGGTGTAAGCTATTGCGTTCCCTTTGATGGGGGAGCCGTCAAGTACGGTGAGGCAGAGCAACACTTCCTGCATCTATTCGCCACATCACTGAATCGCTGCGATGAACGTATCCAGCGAACCGGTGCCCTGAATGCGCACACGCGGCAGATTCATAGGATCTGCACCGACATCGGCCCAGCCGTACTGAGTGGTAAACGCCGCCAATGCGCCGGTCTCCCTGACCGCCTCAATCGCATCTGGCGTGGTATCGCCGAACGGATAGGCAAATGCCTGCAAGGAGCCGGTTACCTGCTCCGACTGCTTGAGATCATCCACAATCTCCTGATGGCTCATTGCGCTGATGCGTCCGCCGTGGCCGACCGTGCCACCGGCGCGGTGCATGTCGAACGAATGCGATTCATACTCAAGATATGGCGTGGCGTAGGTCTTCATCTTGTTCAGTGCCTCGCCGTCGGCCCCGATGACGAACGACGTGGCCGGCACCTTGTACTTGGCCAGCAGAGGGGTGCCGTACTGGAAGAAGTGCGGCTCGCCATCATCGAAAGTCATCACGATGCTGTGCTTGGGCAGGCTGTGCTTGCCATCGATGAATGCGCGGACCTCGGGCCAGGACGGGTAATAGAAATTGTTCTGCGTCAGGTATTGCAGCTGCGGCTCGAGTGACGTGGTCGGAATCCAGTTCGCGTCAACGTCTGCAGGCGGATTCGCCGGGTCGTAGACATAATGGTACATCAGCACGGGAATACCGCCGGTCTGCTTATCCATCGTGTCCACTACTTTGACCGTGCGCGTGGCGGATGCCTCATGGCCGGTCGAATCATGAACCGTGTATTGCACCGTGTAATCGCCGGGAGTGTTCGTGTCTACGGTGCCGGTAGTGACAATGTTGCCGGTCAGTACGCCGTCTTCCGGCTCGATGGCATGCGCGCCACCCTCCACATACTGCTCGCCTTTAAGCACATAGGTGGTTTCGCTGCCGTTGACACCGATGACGATGTTGCCGGGATCCAACTGCGGCACGGTTTTACGGGTAAGTGATTTATGCGCGGTGGTCGGAAGCTGCTGTTGCGTGGATGGCGCAGACTGCCGGGCGAACCACCCATGCGCAACGACACCGACGGTGATTGCCAAGGCCACTGCCACCACGGCTGCTACCACCACTACAGCGATACGTCGCGTGCGCTGTGCTGCGATTGCGGTAGCGGAACGGTGGCTGGCGTGTTGCCCGTAGTGCAACTGTCTGCCATGAGCGCTATGCGTTTCGGCATTGCGGCTGTACGCCACACGTGGCTCGACCGTGCTGCGGCGAGTCCCACGACTGTCATGGCTTTCGTGATGCTTTGCCATAATCTCTCCTCCGGCACGCTTTCCCAACCTGCTGTGTGCAGCTCCATTGCACCATAGACCCTATGCGGATGTCCAGTTTTGTTGAGACCTGCAACACACTTCCAAACATCGTGCGTTGGGGTTATCGTAAGAGCCATGACTATGGCGCAATGGCAGATTCTTTCCGACCGTATCAACACTGTGGCACCGAGCGCTACGCTCGCCGTGGATTCCAAGGCCAAGGCAATGAAGGCCGCCGGTCTTGACGTCATCGGTTTTGGTGCCGGTGAGCCGAATTTCCCGACTCCCGCGAACGTGGTCAAGGCCGCTGCCGATGCGTGTCTTGATCCGAAGAATTACAAGTATACGCCCACTCCGGGTTTGCCCGAGCTGCGCGAGGCCATCGCGGCCAAGGTGCTGCGCGATTCCGGCTATGAGGTAAGCACCGATCAGGTAGTAGTGACCAACGGTGGTAAGCAGGCCGTGTATGAGGCTTTCCAGATTCTGCTCAACGATGGTGACGAGGTCATCATCCCCACTCCGTACTGGACCAGCTACCCTGAGGCCGTGAAGCTGGCGGATGGCGTGCCGGTGGAGGTATTTGCCGGTGCCGACGTGAACTTTGAGCCGTCGCTGGAGGCGCTTGAGGCTGCCCGTACCGAGCGGACCAAGGCCATCATCGTCAACTCGCCGAACAACCCGACCGGTGCCGTATGGAAGCCGGAAACCGTGGAAGCCATCGGACGTTGGGCTGTTGAGCACCACATCTGGATTATCTCCGATGAGATTTATGAGCACCTGAACTATGACGACGCGCGCACCACATACATCGGTGCTGCCGTGCCGGAATGCCGCGACCAGCTACTGGTGCTTAACGGTGTGGCCAAGACCTACGCGATGCCTGGCTGGCGTGTCGGCTGGATGGTCGCCCCGGCTGAGGTGGCCAAAGCCGCCACCAAGTTGCAGGGCCATATGACTTCGAATGTGGCCAATATCTCTCAGCGTGCCGCATTGGCCGCCGTATCCGGCCCTCTGGATGAGGTATACGAGATGCGTAAGGCTTTTGATGTGCGTCGCCGTGCGATTGTTGCGGCTCTGAACGACATCGAGGGTGTGTATTGCCCGACTCCGACCGGTGCGTTCTATGCGTTTGCGGATATCACCGCGTTGCTGGGCAAGCCGCTGGGTTCCAACGGCACGGTGTGCGCTACTTCTGCCGATTTTGCCGCCGCTCTGTTGGACGAAGCTCACGTGGCCGCTGTTCCCGGTGAAGCCTTCGGCGCTCCCGGTTACCTGCGCTTCTCTTATGCTCTCGCCGACGACGATCTGGCCGAGGGCATGAAGCGTTTCAAGGACTGGGCGGAGTAAACCGTTCCTTTCCCCTCCGAAGAGGGGAGCGCATCCTGAGGGGAGTTTTGGGCGCGTTGAGCCCGGCTCCCCTTGGTCGTCTTTGGAGGCGATTTTGCAGTTTATCCGACACGCGATTTGCCTTAATCCACCCCAGCCGTTACTATAACAACTTGGCGGTTTCCGCCATGGCGAAGCGTTCTCTACGGAACGCCAGCCAAGGTGAACTTCACCTAGGGAAGTGGCGCAATTGGTAGCGCAACGGTCTCCAAAACCGTAGGTTGTGGGTTCGAGTCCCGCCTTCCCTGCCAAGTTTCTTCAATAATCAAGCAGCTGATGCGAGGTACGGAATGGCTAAGACGGGCACGAACGAAAAGGCAGTCAAGCCGAATGTCTTCATGCGTATTGGTCTGTTTATCAAGCAGATCATCGATGAGCTTCGCAAGGTCGTAACCCCCACTGCCAAGGAACTGTTCTTCTGGTCTCTGGCGGTGTTCATCTTCGTGCTGCTGCTGATGGCCCTCGTTACCGGCATGGACTTCGGTCTGGTCAAGGCCACGCTGGGTATTTTCGGCTGATCTACGCATAACCTGAAGGTGAATGACAACGCATGAGTGATGAACTGAATCTCGAGAATCTCGACGCTGCTCTGGAGAACGTGGATGCGGCGGCCGATGAGGCTTCTGTGGCTGATGCTCCGGCCGAGGCCGTTGAGTCTGCCGAACCTGTTGCCGAAGCTCCTGTGGCTTCCTCTGAAACCGTGGCTGAGTCGGCGGAAGAAGAATCCGAAGTCAACGAGTCCGAGCAGGCTGAGGAAACCGACGCCGGCCAGAAGGCTGTTGATGAGTTCTCCAAGTCGTTGCGCACCCTTGACGGTAAGTGGTACGTGCTGCACACCTACTCCGGCTACGAGAAGCGGGTGAAGACCAACATCGAGTCCCGTGTGGCTTCTTTCGGCATGGAAGATCAGATCTTCCAGGTCGAGGTGCCGATGGAAGAGGTCGAGAAGCACACCGAAAAGGGCAAGAAGGTCATCACCCGCGTGCGTGTTCCTGGCTACGTGCTGATTCGTATGTGGCCGGACGAGAACGCTCGCCGTGTCGTGCGTGAGACCGAAGGCGTGACCGGCTTCGTTGGTCCGTCCAAGGATCCGGCTCCGCTCTCCCGTCAGGAAGTCGTGGCCATGATGGCCCCGATGATTGCCTCCGAAGCGCTCAAGGCCGCCGGCGACAAGCCCGCTGCCGCCAAGAAGCGCAAGGTCGAGGTCTCCTATGCCGTGGGTGACCAGGTCACCGTTACCGATGGTCCTTTCGCCACTATGGCCGCTGTCGTTTCCGACGTGGAACCCACCACCCAGAAGCTCACCGTGCTCGTGTCCATCTTCGGTCGCGATACGCCTGTGGAGCTCGGCTTCCACCAGGTGCAGAAGCTCGACTAATAGGTTTAATAGCAAAAGCCCGACCATCACGGTCGGGCTTTTTGTTGTTGTTAGTCATCGGGCATCTCGTCGCATCGTGACCGTAGTCGCAAACCGTAATTGCAGTCGTAACCGGTAACTTTGTAGTTCCTAGGGCATCCCTTGTTCGTTAGAGACAGGATTTTAGGAGATTATCCCAGTCGTCCTAAATTTCTCTCGCTAAGTGAGTCTTAGTGACAGGATTTTAGGAGATTGGGGTTGGTTTCCTAAATATCTGTCATTGGCTTTGACTCAGTGACAGAATTTTAGGACGAAGCCGCTCTTTTCCTAAATTTCTGTCACTACGAGGACGCAGCATTGTGGAGCATCGCCGGTGTGATGTTGTTCCAGACAAATGTATGGACGGTGCCGTAGTCACCGTATGAGTTTGTCGTTTATTACCGAATTCTGGGTATGCCGATGGCGGTGAGTAGCGCATTCAGTCGTTTAAGATCGGAGACGTCTTCATAGAACAGGTGCTTGATGCTGGTGACTCCTTGCGTTTTGAGATTGGCGTCTCGCTGCCGTTCATACTCAAATTTTGCCATGAGATTAGCACGGCTTGGATTACTGGTGTCCCTGTATTTGGCAATGCCGTCATATTCAACCACGATGATGCGTCCGTCGTGGAGCTTCCAGCAAAAGTCAACACGATACGGCATTTCGGGATTGGCGGGATTATCAAACTCAGTCTGGAATAAAGGCTCGGCGAAGCCAAGCTGCCTGATACGTGCATAGGTCCATGACTCGCCGCCGTTCTCTCGTAAGGGATTAGCGTAACGTAGCAGCCTTTTTACGTTCGTTTCGTTGCAGTCAGTTTGAACGATTAGGGTTTCGACGTCGAGCTTAGTTACATGTTGAAGTCGCAGTGCAGAATCGTAGATGGCTAGAGCTTTATCGAAAGGAAGCGAAGCACAGTCGATCAGTGTTCGTGCCGGTGAGGTAACGAGTATGCCCTGACATCGATATTGTGAACATCTTGCCATGTATATGCGATTCAGTCCGCTTGCCCCACCGCAATTTGCACCTTTTGGCGAGACGATATCCACCGTTCCGTTATGCAGAGAGTATGAGTGTTCGTACTGGTAGACACAGGCGGCGCTCAATCCCGCGAACGTCCATGTCGGGTGGACTTTGGCTAATGCGCGGATGAGATGCATTGACTGTTGCTCAACGTTTAATGATTTCCAATATGACGTGGCTGCAAACAGATTGGGATAAGGAGAGACAACTTCTCCGATCTTTGTCCGCCGTCTCAAGGCGGTGTAGAGTTTGCCTCCATCGCCAATGGCGCAGCGTTGTTCTCGTTGTGCGGTTTGCAATAATGCGGCTAATTCCTTGTGCGTCTTCATTGTTTGAAACTAAACCGGGTGCTCTGGGATATGCAAGCCAGAACGACCTATGTGGTTCCAGCTTCCTGTGGATATGCCAGGGCAAATCATCGGCTGAATATGGTGCGTTGGATGCTTAGAGACAGGATTTTAGGAGATTATCCCAGTCGTCCTAAATTTCTCTCGCTAAGTGAGTCTTAGTGACAGGATTTTAGGAGATTGGGGTTGGTTTCCTAAATATCTGTCATTGGCTTTGACTCAGTGACAGGATTTTAGGACGAAGCCGCTCTTTTCCTAGATTTCTGACGCTGGGGCGGTGCACTGATGTCGTTAGGTGGGTGGCGATTGTGGATGACGCAGTCCGATGATGAGAACAACTGTGGATGACGCTGCCGATGGTGAGAACCGGGGCGGACTTATGGCCAGTTGTTGTCCGGGTGAGACGACATAATGGGAAAGCTTGTGTCTGGAGGGAAGACCCGCTAGCACAGCACAGCAATATAAGTTGCGGGAGGAGACCGACCGCGGCCAAATATTGAGCACAATCGGATACCTAATGAGTCAAGACCGATTGGGCTGAGTAGATGGACACGGACGGCGACCATTTGAACCGCGTTATAGAAAGAAGAACCATATTATGGCTCCCAAGAAGAAAGTCTCGGCGCTGATCAAGCTCCAGATTCAGGCTGGCAAGGCCAACCCGGCTCCGCCGCTGGGCCCGGCTCTGGGTTCCCACGGCGTGAACATCATGGATTTCTGCAAGGCATACAATGCCCAGACGCAGGACAAGATGGGCCAGGTCATCCCTGTCGAGATCACCGTTTACGAGGATCGTTCCTTCACCTTCGTTCTCAAGACCCCGCCGGCCGCAGCTCTGCTGAAGAAGGCTGCTGGCGTTGAGAAGGGCACCGAGAACCCGCTGACCCATAAGGTCGGCTCTGTCACCAAGGCACAGGTTCGCGAAATCGCTGAGACCAAGATGGAAGATCTGTCTGCTCGCGATATCGAGGCCGGCATGAAGATCATCGAGGGCACTGCTCGCTCGATGGGCATCACGGTTACGGACTGATAAGGAGAAGGACAGATGGTAAAGCGTTCCAAGAAGTACCGCGAAGCCGCTGAGCGCGTCGATCGCAACAACCTCTACACCGCCAACGAGGCCATTGCTCTGCTCAAGAGCATGCCCTCCTACAACTTCGACCAGACCGTCGAGGCTGTGTTCCGTCTGAGCGTTGACCCGCGTAAGGCCGACCAGCTCGTGCGTGGTACCGTCAACCTGCCTCACGGCACTGGTAAGACCGCCAAGGTCCTCGTGTTCGCTCGTGGCCCGAAGGCCACCGAGGCCACCGAGGCCGGCGCCGACATCGTCGGTGATGACGACCTGATCGCCAAGGTTCAGGGTGGCTTCCTCGACTTCGATGCCGTGGTTGCCACTCCGGACATGATGGGCAAGGTCGGCCGTCTGGGCCGTGTGCTCGGCCCCCGTGGCCTGATGCCGAACCCCAAGACCGGCACTGTGACCATGGATGTCACCAAGGCTGTCAAGGACATCAAGGGCGGCAAGATCGAGTTCCGTGTCGACAAGAACGGCAACCTGAGCTTCCTCATCGGCAAGATGAGCTTCGATGAGTCCGCTCTGGATGAGAACTTCAAGGCCGTGGCCGACGAAGTCAAGCGTCTGAAGCCGTCCACCGTGAAGGGCCGTTACCTGACCAAGGCGACCATCACCTCCACGATGAACCCGGGCGTCCCGGTTGACCCGAACACCCTGGCCTGATCGGGCTTAGCTCCGAGTAGCTAATCAAGGCGGTTCCCACTGTGGTGGGAGCCGCCTTTTGCTATATGCAGGTTGGTTGTTGGGTTGGGTGATTTCACGCTGCATGTCGGCAACAGCCGTCTGGGGGCGGCTCAGTCCTACTGTACGAGACAACGCCCTGCAATAGCCGCAGTGGCCTTCGTCTGCCTTGTCTGATGAGGCTGTCGCGTCATAGGCTGAATTGGTATGGGATACGATTCAGCGCATGCCAGCGGGGAGCACGAAAAAACGATTTACTGCGCTGTGGTCATACGCCCTAGAGCGATGGCCGTAATAAGCACGTACGCCTCACGCGGATCGGTGGCGTCCCAGCCGGTGGATTCCGCTGCACGCTTGAGACGGTACCGGATGGTGTTGGGGTGCACATTGAGTTCCTTGGCACAGGTCTCCAGTGATCCCCCGTATTTCAGGAACGTCGAGACGGTCAGCAATGTAGGGTCATCCGGTCCTGCAGCGGTTAGGCTACCGTACACCACACGGATCAGCTCATCGCGAGCATCTTCGTCGCCAATCAGCGCGCGTTCTGGCAGCGCGTCATCGGTGCGCAGCGGGCGGGGGAGGGACTGCGCGGTGGCAGCCAAGGCCGGAGCGGCTTTCAGACAGTACAGCGTGGCCTGAACGGATCGCATGGCGCCTTCGGCGCCGGTACGTTGCGGTCCCAAGGCGATAGGACGGTCGGCGTCGAAAGCCGGGGCGATGGTGTTACAGATGATTTCCGGTGTGGCCGCACCGACCGGACGAATCAGGGCCACAACAGCGGTACGGCCCGTACCATTGTCAGCGCCTGTGAGTCCGGTTATCGGACGTTCGGCAGTCAGACATGTTCCGCCAAAATCGGCCACGATTTTTTCAATGTCAACACGGCTGCGGGCGGCGGAGCGAGCGGGGTAGCCGGCAATGGCGTAGCAGGTAAAATCATGCTCGAAGCCAAGGATGGTGAAGAGCGAGGCCACGCGGTCGTCGGCCAGATGATTGAACAGGCACTCGAACAGCACAGTGCGTGCACGGTCGGTCGCAGAGATGCCGGAACGGTCTGTGAAATCAGATGAATTGGCGGCGTCGGCGGCAAGTAGTTCGAGAAAATCTGACATATATACCAGTCTAGCGTTGGCGGTACCGGCACTGGACAACGATTCTGCCGGCATCACATTGTCAATCGTTTTACGCAACTATTGCGGCAGGGTCATTGTCGTCGATGCTGAATATTGTGCCTGCCGAGCAATCCGACGTTCGGCCAAGGATTCACGCCAATAGGTGAGCACCACGAAACCGAACACGAACGCCACCGGAAGCATGTGCCGTTCAAAGTTGTTGGCCGGTGCGGTAATCATCACGCCCATAAGCAACAGTAGTGGAATATGGGTCATCAGTGTGAGCCAGCGGCGGCGAATCACTTCGGCGGCACCGATCAGCAGCGTCATCACCACATAGAAATTGCCGTGCGTAATCCAGCCGATCACCGGGATCTTGCCCCAGCTCCGGGTGAATCCAGTAATTCGCTCGCGCCAGTTGTGGTTGTAGCTCTTAATCCATGTGGAGTTCTTCTGCACGTAGTCGCTGGTCACGTAGTAGTCCATCGACACGTATGGCTGGTCGGTCACATTGAAGTAGCCGAAACACTTGGCCAGCAATGCATCCAGTGCGATAACCGGATTGTCCTTGACGATTTCGAACCATGCCTTATTGAAATTGGTCATGTCCTCGGGCGTCACCGTGCGCCACTTGTAGCTGACTTTCTTGGCTTGAATACCCGAGGATTTCACCGGGTCAGCATCTTGCTGGGAATAGGCGTCGGCCATTTGGTCCAGATTGAACACGTCAGAGAGATTCTTCTTGGCTTCCTCCGAGATGCCTTCTGGATTGCGGCTGGCCACACGGGCGATCATTTGCAACTGCACGCCGCGGCTTTCGATGGGGTCGCCGCCGATAATCGCCCCGGAGGAGATTGCAAGAGAGATGCCGCCATGGATCAGCATGGTGGGGATAAGCAGAGCCACGACGTAGGTTGTCCAACGACGGCGGTCGGCGATGAGCGCCAACACGATCTGTAGGGCGATGATGTACCAGGCGTACTTCGCGGAAATCAGCATCACTGCAGTGGAAAGAACGAACGCAACAAAACTATGACGTGGTAAGCGGATGGGTGCGGTAGCAGTCAGACCTTTGCGCTTTCCCGCGGGCTTCCATGTCTGGGTGAGCTCATACCAGATGCCGAACCACCAGACGAACGAGAAGGCGAACAGCGGCGATTTGGTGATAGAGATCGTGGCGAACACGGCCAGCGGGCAGCACAGGAAGAACACAAGAATCAGGAATCGGGCACGCCCCCCGGCAAGCTGGGGTGCGGCATCCTGTGCGATGCGCGCGCTGGTAGTCGAGGATACGTTGCCGGTGCTGGTGCTGGAGCCGTTCTTGTCCTTGGTTGACTGAGCCACGCCCATCCACGGTCGATTGAGGAATCGGTTGGCGGTTGCGGCGCAGCAGAATACGGCGAGCAGCATCTGTCCAGCGGCAAGCGCCACGATGCCTGCATCGTTCGAGCCGGTCAGATATCGCGAGAATGCGGCCACCGCACCGTAGAACACGGTGAGCACCACGTTATGCTGGTCGGTCAGATAAGTGGGGTCAGGCGGCCACATATAGTGCGCGGTGGGGTAGATGTCCATTGGCACGAAGGAGAAGAAGCCGATATACGGCTGTTGCAGGCCGGTCCATTGGTTCCAGGCCCAGCTGAATTCGCGGATTTGCGAGCGGATATCCGCGCCGAATGCGGCCAGCAGGGTGGTCGGCCCCCACAGCCAACCGATAAAGAACACGAGTGCGAGCTTCCAGAACCGATTCGTGCCGCGGGTGATCCAACGGCCCAAGGTGGCGAAGCGGGACGCAACGGTGGCGTGACGCTTGGAGACATTGGAGTCGGCGACGACGGACTGGGACTGCGATGGTTCGAGAGCCTGATTGCTGTGCTGCTGCCCGGTTCGGCTGAGTCTCCCGCTGATCGCCCGTGGCAGCACGCGCTGTCCTGCCGCAAAGCGCACCATAATCACGATGAGCCCAAGGTAGATGGCAAACGACAGCACAAAGAATACGGTATTGGTCCAATTCCAATTGGCGATGGTGCCGTTTTCAAAATCCCAGTACAACGGTCCCACCGCTGTGCATAGTGCCAGCCACAGGCAAGCCAGTACGGCCAGCGTCCACCGTGCAGCAGCGCCCACACGGGCAAGGTGCGGGTGGGCTGCGGCAGCAGGCAGTGAAGAGGCTGGTGATGTCATGACAGTCTATGGTAGCCGCACAGGTCAACGGATGCAGATGTGTGATGGTCGCCGTCTCACCGGTGGATTGCAGACGCAGGCAAGGCCGCTATGACTGCAATCGTATGCGGGCCATCTGCATGGTGTGACTTTGCTCACGTGTGAGCGTTCACACCGAGGTATTGGCCGAAAATGGGCGGTTTTGTGCGCTTTTTCGCGAGACATCGGGAATCTGGTCGCGCAAATCGGGGTAACGTAGTTCCCATGATGATTGCTTTGCAAGCTGCAACGCCGCAGCTACCGAGAACCAAAGCCGTTGCAGATCAAGTAGTCGCCGTGGGCGAGACTGATTCGACCAACGCGTTGGCTGCGCGCATGATAGGTGACGGGTCGTTGACGCTGCCTGAGCGCAAGGGCGGCACGCTTGCCGTCGGTGTAGTCGCCACCGATTGGCAGAGCGCCGGACGAGGGCGTAATGGTCATACCTGGATCAGTCAGCCTGGCCGTTGCTCAACGATGTCCTATGCCGTGCGCATTCCTCGCGTGATCGCCACCGACGAATCGGTGAACGGCTGGCTGCAGATGATTGCGGGCCTGGTCACGCTCGATGCGCTGAACGGCATGATTAAGGAATATGGCGCCGCTCCGAATAAGCAGGATTGTTTTTTGGAGCTCAAATGGCCAAACGACGTGTTCTGCCACGGGCTCAAGCTCGGCGGACTGCTCTCTGAACTGGTGTTGTTGCCGGACGGGGAAGCTGATGATGATGTTGTCGTCGTCTTCGGGGTCGGCCTGAATCTGGCGTTGGGTGCGAGCCGTTTGCCGACGCCGCAATCGACTTCGCTGCAGCTGCACGTTTCGGGGTTGCCGTCGTTCAACGAGATGCGTGATGCGGTGGCCGAACGTGAGGTTGAGGGCTTCCGAGAGCGCCTGGCAGCGTTCATTGCGGATCCGCACGGGCAGGCCGAGACATTGCGTGAAGAGATGAAGGCGGTATGTTGGGCGCGCGGCCGTCAGGTCGAGGCGCACTTCACCGATGGCACCACGCTGATTGGTGAGGCAATCGGGCTTAATGAAGATGCCTCATTGATCTTAAGAACAGAAGACGGCACGGACCATACGGTCCGCACCGCCGATGTAGGAGTGCTGTAGGTCAGCGGCCGAGCTTGGACAGACCGGCTGCGGCCAAGGAGGCGACGACTGCCTTGATGGTGTCGCCGGCGACGAAGCCCATGGAAGCCAAGGCCACGGCGGCGATCGGTACGCCGGTCAGCGCGGACTGAATGACGAAGCCAAAGGCGTACACCACCACGACGCCGCCAACCAGAGCGGCCAGCAGGTAGCGGCCTGCGGTGAGAGCGGCGGCGGAAGCGGACGAGGTGTTGGCCTTACCGCGCAGCAGCGCGATAACAATCACGCCAGGCAGGAATCCGAAGAGGAAGCCGGCGCTCGGGCCGACCAGAGCCATGGTGGAAGCGCCGCCCGCGAACACCGGGAGACCGACTGCACCAGCTGCTAGGTAAGCGGCGACGGCGGAACCCGCCTGACGCCACGGCAGCATCAGACCAGCAAGCATCACCACGAAAGTCTGTAGGGTGATCGGCACCGGTGTGCCCGGAATCGGGATTGCGCCTGCGGCTGCGGACAGCCACATCAGTACGGCGAACAGCGCCGGCTTCCACGAAGCGGCGACGATGCGGCGGCCGAGTGATGCGGTGGCCGCAGTGGATGAGGTGGTGTGTGAAGTCTGCATGATGAATAACCTCTATGTTGTGTGCTATCGCCGTTGCTGGCAGGCGGTATGCGATGGAGTGGGAGTGCCGTGGCCTTATGTGGCCTTGATGCGCATTAGCCGTCCATATTGCGGACGGCTTGGCATGCGTACCATCGACTGCGGAACGAGGCGGTTGATGCCTGAATCGAGTGCCGATCCATTGGCTATATCCGCCTGTACGTTGAGCCTTCCCCCGAACTTACGGTTGCCATCGTAGGAGTGTTCGGTTTCGTGCGATTTCGTGATAACCCACAAATTTTCCGATTCTGGTTTGTTGCAAGTTGACGAATACATGAATGGCGTCAACTTCCGGCGTGCTTGGTCAATAGCGCCAAAAACCCTGATGTTCCAAGTCTTAAGGGGTGCGTGGGCATGCGGTTACGCTCCCGGAACTTACGCACTCGTTTGTTCATGGCCTACAAAAGCCGATGATATGTTTTGTGCGAACTCAGCTTGTCCCATACCTCATATCAAGGGCACAATTTGACGTTATGGCTCATACTGTCAAAAAACTGCTGATTGCGAACCGAGGCGAGATTGCGCTTCGCGTAGTGCGTACGGCCAAGGAGATGGGTATCTCCACCGTGGCTGTCTACTCCGAACAGGATCGCAACAGCCGCTATGTGGACATGGCCGACGAAGCATACCTGCTTTCCGGCGACACCTACAAGGACACCTACCTCAACGAGGATCTGCTGATCGACATCCTGCACAAAACCGGTGCGGACGCCGTGCACCCCGGCTATGGATTCCTGTCTGAAGTGCCGAGCTTTGCGCAAAAGGTCGAGGATGCCGGTGCCGTTTGGGTGGGCCCGCACCACACCGCGCTCGTGGATCTCGGCGATAAGATCACCGCCCGCCGCGTGGCCCTGCGTGCCAAGGTACCGCCCGTGCCAGGTCTGTCCGAACCGGTGACCGATGTGCGTACCCTGCTCGACTTCGCACACACCCACGGCTACCCGATCATGATGAAGCGCACCGATGGCGGTGGCGGCCACGGCATCACCGTGGTGCATGACGACGAGGAACTGCGCCGCTTCTACATGAACCACGACGCGCTGCAAGGCGGCGATCTGAAGGAATACTTCATCGAGAAGTTCGTGGACAAGGCACGCCACGTCGAGACCCAGTCCGGACGCGACTCGCACGGCAACTTCACCGTGTACTCCACCCGTGACTGCTCGCTGCAGCGCCGCAACCAAAAGCTTGTGGAAGAAGCCCCCGCGCCTTTCCTGCCCGAGGAAATCGTCAGCACTTTGGAGGAGTACTCCCGCCGCCTGTTTACCACGGTCGGCTATGTGGGCTTGGGCACCTGCGAATTCATGGTGACCCCGAATGGCAAGGTGTATTTCCTGGAAGTCAACCCGCGTCTGCAGGTGGAACACACCGTGTCCGAAGAGGTCAGTGGCCTTGACCTGGTGCGCGAACAGCTCAACATTGCAGCGGGCGGTGAACTCACCCGTGCCCCTGAGCCGCGCGGCCACAGCTTCGAACTGCGTATCACCAGCGAAGACCCGGCCACCAACCTGACCCCTGGTTCCGGCACCCTCGAGAAGATTCAGTGGCCGGCCGGACCCGGTGTGCGCATCGACACCGGTGTGGAGCAGGGTGACACCATCTCCCCGAAGTTCGACTCGATGATGGGCAAGGTCATCGTCACCGCCCAGAACCGCCTTGACGCCGTGGCCCGTGTGCGCCGTGTGCTGGACGAGCTGGTGATCGAAGGTGTGCCCACGCCGATTCCGCTGTTCAAAGAGATCTTCCGCAACGACGACTTCACCGCCGAGAACGGTCACCCGTTCTCCGTGTCCACCAAGTGGCTGGAACGCACGTACCTGAACCGCACACCGGCTTCCGCCAGCTCGGGTCAGCCGGCATCGCTGGCTGGTGCCGCAGCTCCTGCCGCGCCCGACAAGTCCACGTCCGAGACCTTTGTCATCGAGATGAACAACCGCCGCGTCAAGCTCACCGTGCCGCTCGACATCGTGGAGAACATCACCGGATCGGCCCGCGCCCGCGGTGCCAAGCGACCCACTCAGCCGTTGCGCGGCGCAGGCCTGCACAATGTGGCCTCCGGCGCCGCCAAGGCGAACGATGGCGCCAAATCCGGCGTCATCGCGTCCCCGATGCAGGCCGTGGTCACGCGCATCAACGTGTCCGAAGGTCAGCAGGTGGCCAAGGGCGACCTGCTGGTGGTGCTCGAATCCATGAAGATGGAGAACTACGTGTACGCGCCGGCCGCAGGCGAAGTGAAGAAGATCTTCGTCGGTCCAGCCGATGGTGTGGAAGCCGGCGACACGTTGGTCACGCTGGATGTGGCCAAGGCCGAGGACTCCAAGAAGGAGGGCGGCAATGACTGACATTATGGATTCGCCGGCCGTCAAGGCCGTGACTGCTGCCTCGGCGACCAACGCCTCCCAGCCTCCGGCTCACCAGCCGCTGCGCGCCGCCGTGGTCAAGGCCGCCGAACTGGCTCGCGCCGCCGAAGAGCGCGCCCGCGACAAACAGCACGCCAAAGGCAAGAAAACCGCGCGCGAACGCCTCGACCTGCTCTTCGACACCGGCACGTTCGAGGAGATCGGCCGCTTCCAGGGCGGCAACATCGCCGGCGGCAACGCCGGTGCGGCCGTCATCACCGGCTTCGGCCAGGTCTACGGCCGCAAAGTCGCCGTCTACGCCCAGGACTTCTCCGTCAAGGGCGGTACCCTCGGCACCGCCGAAGGCGAGAAGATCTGCCGACTGATGGACATGGCCATCGACCTCAAAGTGCCGATCGTGGCCATCGTGGATTCGGGCGGCGCCCGCATCCAGGAAGGCGTGGCCGCCCTGACCCAGTACGGCCGCATCTTCCGCAAGACCTGCGAGGCCAGCGGCTTCGTGCCCCAGCTGAGCCTGATCCTCGGCCCCTGCGCCGGTGGCGCCGTCTATTGCCCGGCACTGACGGACCTCATCATCATGACCCGCGAGAACTCGAACATGTTCGTCACCGGACCGGACGTGGTCAAGGCCTCGACCGGCGAGACCATCTCCATGGCCGACCTCGGCGGCGGCGAAGTGCATAACCGGGTGTCCGGCGTGGCCCACTACCTCGGCGAGGACGAATCCGACGCCATCGACTATGCGCGCACCGTGCTCGCCTACCTGCCGTCCAACAGCGAAAGCAAGCCGCCGGTCTACGCCTACGCCGCCACCCGCGCCGAACGCGAGACCGCCAAGCGACTCGCCACCATCGTGCCCGCCAACGAACGTCAGCCGTACGACATGCTCGAAGTGATCCGCTGCATCGTCGACTACGGCGAATTCGTGCAGGTGCAGGAACTGTTCGGCGCCTCCGCGCTCGTCGGCTTCGCCTGCATCGACGGCAAGCCGGTCGGCATCGTGGCGAACCAGCCGAACGTGCTCGCCGGCATCCTGGACGTCGACTCGTCCGAGAAGGTCGCCCGATTCGTGCGACTGTGCGACGCCTTCAACCTGCCCGTGGTCACCCTCGTGGACGTGCCCGGCTACAAGCCCGGCTCCGACCAGGAGCACGCCGGCATCATCCGCCGCGGCGCCAAGGTGATCTACGCCTACGCCAACGCGCAAGTGCCGATGGTGACCGTGGTGCTGCGCAAGGCGTTCGGCGGCGCGTACATCGTGATGGGATCCAAAGCCATCGGCGCGGACCTGAACTTCGCGTGGCCCTCCTCCCAGATCGCGGTGCTCGGTGCGGCCGGCGCGGTGAACATCATCCACCGCCATGACCTGGCCAAGGCCAAAGCCTCCGGACAGGACGTCGATGCGCTGCGGGCCAAGTACATCAAGGAGTACGAGACCAGCACCGTCAACGCGAACCTCTCGCTGGAAATCGGGCAGATCGACGGCATGATCGACCCCGAACAAACCCGTGAAGTGATCGTCGAATCGCTGGCCACGCTTGCTACCAAGCGCCGCATCAAGCGCACCACCAAACACCACGGCAACCAGCCACTTTGATTTTTGAAGACGTCAACCAAAACACAAGTAAGGAAAGTAATGTCCACCTTCTTCCTCAACCGCCTGACCACCGAGCCTCATGCGCTCGCTTTCGCCGGCCAGTCCACCCCGTGGCCGGTCGCCTTGGCAGACCAGACCACCGATCCCAGTCTTGACGAGGCCCTGCGTGGCCACGTCGCCGCAGCCAACCGACTGCTCGCCCCGGCCGCCGCTGACCTGCTGGCCACCACCGGTCGTCCGGTCGACCTGTTCGGCTTCACCCCGAACCCGGCCCGCCTCAGCGCTGCAGCCGACGCCACCGCATCCGTGGAAGGCGTGGCCCTGACCCAGCTCGGCGCCCTGCTCGACTTGGAACACCTTGGCTACAGTGTGGCCGCCGCCAAGCCGGTTGCCGTGCTCGGCCACTCCCAGGGCGTGCTCGCCGTGCACATGACCCGTGCCATCGAGGCCGCCGGCTCCATCGAAGCCGCCGGCAAGACCCTCGACGAGATTCTGGCCGTCGCCGCCCTGATCGGTGCAGCCGGCACTCGCCGCGTGCGCGAACTGGGCCTGAACCCCAAGTACGGCGAGGCCAGCCCGATGCTCTCCGTCAAGGGCGCCACCCGCGAACAGGTTGAGGCTCTGGTCAAGCGCGTGAACAACGCCCGAGGCCCGATCTCCATCGCCGTCACCAACTCCGACAACCACCACGTGCTTTCCGGCTACCCGGAAGACCTGGCAGCGCTCGCCCTCGAAGCCGAGCGCGAGCACAAGCACCAGGCCAAGCTGCGTGAACAGAAGCTCCACGGCGGCACTGTGTTCAACCCCACTCTCGAATACCTCGAAGTCACCCTGCCCTTCCATTCTCCGCTCATGGCCGAAGCTGTTGAGCAGACCGTGTCTTGGGCTGGCGCCTGCGGCTTTGATCAGGATCGCACCCGCGCACTCGCTGAGGAAGTGCTGCTCAACCATGTGGACTGGAATGCCCGCGTCAAGGCGCTGTTCAACGCCGCCGACCCGGCCAAGCTGTGGATTGTGGACCTTGGTCCCGGCAACACGCTTGGCAAGCTGATCGGCAACGTGGTGCAGGGCACCGGCATCGGCGTGGTCGAAGCCACCACGCTGTCCGAACGCTCCGCTCTCTCCACCTTGGAAAGCGAGCCCGAGCGCACCCAGAACTGGAAGGCACTCGCGCCGCGCGTCATCGAAACCCCGGCCGGCGCCAAGCTGGTCACCAAGTTCTCCAAGCTCACCGGCAAGCCACCGGTGCTGCTGCCCGGCATGACCCCCACCACCGTGGAGCCGGAAATCGTGGCCGCAGCCGCCAACGCCGGCTACTGGGCCGAGCTCGCCGGCGGCGGCCAGGTGACCGCCGAAGTGTTCGACCGCCACATCGCCGCCCTCGAAGACGAGCTTGAGGAAGGCCGCACGGTTGAATTCAACGCGATGTTCATGGACCGCTACCTGTGGAACCTGCAGTTCGGCTCCTCCCGCATCGTGCCCAAGAAGCGTGCTTCTGGCGCTCCGATTGACGGCGTGGTCGTTTCCGCCGGCATCCCCGAGCTGGACGAGGCCGTGGAACTCATCAAGAACCTGCAGGCCGATGGTCTGCCGTACGTGAGCTTCAAGCCCGGCACCGTCGACCAGATTCGTCAGGTCGTACGCATCGCCAAGGCCGTGGCCCCCACCACCATCATGATTCAGGTCGAAGGCGGCGAGGCCGGCGGCCACCACAGCTGGGAAGCCCTGGATGACCTGCTCGCCGCTACCTACGCCGAAGTGCGCGCCTGCGACAACCTCGTGCTGGTCGCCGGCGGCGGCATCGGCACCCCCGAACGCGCGGCCGACTACATCTCCGGCCAGTGGGCCCACGCCTACGGTCTGCCGGACATGCCGGTCGACGGCGTGCTTATCGGCACCGCTGCGATGACCGCCAAGGAAGCCCACACCAGCCCCGAAGTCAAGCAGATGCTCGTCAAGACGCCCGGCATTCCGGCCGACGCCAAGTCCGATGATGTGTTCGCCCCGCAGGCCGCCCACTGGGTGCCTTCCGGCAAGTCGGTCGGTGGCATGTCCTCAGGCCTGAGCCACCTGCATGCCGACATCTACGAGCTTGAGAACGATTCCGCCGAATGCGGCCGCCTGCTTGTGCGCGTGATGAAGCACCCCGAGGAGCTCGACTCCCGCCGCAAGGAAATCGTCGAGGCCCTGAACAAGACCGCCAAGCCCTACTTCGGCGATCTGGCCTCCATGACCTACCTCGAGTGGGCACAGCGCTTCGCCGAACTCGCCTTCCCGTGGGCCGACCCGACTTACGCCGACCGATTCCAGCACCTGCTGCAGCGCATCGAAGCCCGTGCGAACGACACCGACTCCGGCGAGTTCACCTCCAAGCTGTTCGCCGCCGACGGCGTTTCTGCCGATGAGGCCGCTGCCGCCGGCCTGCTGACCCGCGACGGCATTCTCGCCGATCCGGCCCCCGCGCTGGAAAAGCTCGCTCTGGCCTACCCGCAGACCGCCGAACTCAAGGTGGTCCCGGCCGACGTGGCCTGGTTCCCGGTGCTCGTGCGCGAATACCCCAAGCCCATGCCGTTCGTGCCGGTCATCGACAACGATCTGCTGCGTTGGTGGGGACAGGACCAGCTCTGGCAGTCCGAAGACCAGCGTTACTCCGCCGATTCCGTGCGTGCCATCCCCGGCCCGATCTCCGTGGCCGGTATCACCACCGTGGACGAGCCGATCGCCGATATCCTCGGCCGTTTCGAGAACGCGGCCATCGAGCGCGTGAAGGCCGAGCAGAATGCCGCCGAAAACAACGACTTCGCCGCACTCGGCGAGGCTGTTTCCGCCGAGGACTTCATCCGCAAGTCCCCGAACATCTCCTGGGTCGGCCACATCACCGATAACCCCGCCTACGGCACCGCTCTGGGCGATCAGTACTATGAAATCCGCGCGTTCGACGCCGCGGCCGGCAAGTACGATCTGGATATCCACCTCGACACCTACTGGGACAACGACCCGGACGGCGGCACCTCCAAGCACGCCGTTCGTGACATCGTCATTCCGCTCATCGTGGAAGGAACCGAGCTTGGCCGAGTGCCGGTCGTGGATCGCGAGCGTCTGATTCCGGACGTGTACGCAATGCTCGCCGCCACCGCCGGCATTGGCAACACCGCCATCACCGGCGACAAGCTCACCGAGATGCCGCAGCTCGACGGCAAGGTTTCCGCCGAGCGTCCGTTTGCCACGGCCACCGCCGCCTACACCCTCTCCGCCAACCTCGGCTTTGACCATGAGGCGGCCACCGGTGCCGCTCTGCCCTCCACCCTGCAACCCAGCCGCATTGCCCCTGATGCGCTGGTCGGCCCGGCCTGGCCCGCGATCTACACGGCGCTCGGCTCCGTGTACGTCAAGGGCTACCCGGTTATCGAAGGCCTGCTCAACGCCGTCCACCTTGACCACCTCATCGAACTTGAGGTGAACGAGGAAGACCTGCTCAAGTACACCGGCGAAACCATCGCCTTGAAGTCTTGGGCTGAGGATTACTTCGAGTCCGCCTCCGGCCGCGTGGTCACCATCCACGTGACCCACACCGCTGCCGACGGCACGCTGCTTGCCCGCGAAACCGAGCGTTTCGCGATCCGCGGTCGCGTCTACTCCGATGCTTTGCCGGCCGACGCCCCCGAGTTCGGTGATGCCGAGCACAAGGAAATCGCGCCTACACCACGCCGTCTGCTGCGCCGCGTGAAGGTTGTCGCTCCGCACGACATGACCGCCTTCGCTCGCACTTCTGGTGACTTCAACCCGATCCACACCTCCACTCGCGGTGCTCGCATCTCTGGTTTGCCGGCCCCGCTCGTGCACGGCATGTGGCTGTCCGCCACCGCTCAGCACGCCGTGCAGGCGACCGATGAGAAGGGCACCCACTACGAGATCGCCGGCTGGACCTACAACATGTACGGCATGGTCCAGCTCGACGACACCGTCGAGATCTCCGTCGAGCGCGTCGGCAAGGTGCGCCACGGCGGCATGACCCTCGAGGTCACCTGCCGCATCGACGGCCAGCTCGTCTCCCGCGGCACCGCACTGGTCCGCGCGCCGCGTGCCGCTTTCGTCTACCCGGGTCAGGGCATTCAGAAACAGGGCATGGTTCTGGACGAGCGCGCCAAGTCCGCCGCCGCCCGCGACGTGTGGGAGCGCGCAGACAAGCTCACCCGCTCCAAGCTCGGCTTCTCGATTCTGGGCCTCGTGCGCGATAATCCGAAGGAGCTCACCGCCAACGGCGTGACCTACCGCCACCCCGAAGGCCTGCTCAACCTGACACAGTTCACGCAGGTGGCGCTTGCGACGGTTGCTTTTGCCCAGACCGCGCGCCTGCGCGAAGCCGGCGCCGACATCTGGCCCGCCTACTTCGCCGGCCACTCGCTCGGCGAGTACAACGCGCTGTCCGCGTTCGCCGACGTGATTCCGCTGGAAACCGTACTGGAGCTCGTGTTCCACCGTGGTTCCACCATGCACCACCTCATCGAGCGTGACGCCCAGGGCCGCTCCAACTACCGCATGGGCGCCCTGCGCCCGAACCAGTTCGGTGTGGACGACGCTCATGTCAAGGAATACGTGGAATCCGTGGCCAAGGCCTCCGGCGAGTTCCTGGAGATCGTGAACTACAACCTCGCCGGCCAGCAGTACGCCATCGCCGGTACCATCGCCGGCCTGAAGGCGCTGAAGGCCGATTCCGCTCGCCGTGTGGCCGCGTTCGGTGGCAAGCCCGCGTTCATGCTGGTGCCCGGCATCGATGTGCCGTTCCACTCCACGCTGTTGCGCAAGGGCGTGCCGGAATTCCGCGACAAGCTCGACGCACTGCTGCCGCAGTACATCGACTACCGTGGCCGTCTGGTGGGACGTTACATTCCGAACCTCGTGGCTTCGCCGTTCGAGATGACCAAGGAATTCGCCGCCAAGATCCTCGAAGTCGTGCCTTCCGAGCGTATCAAGGCCGCACTGGACGACCCGGCCGTGTGGGATTCCTACGCCGCCGATGACCAGAAGCTCGGCCGACTGCTGCTCACTGAGCTGCTCTCCTGGCAGTTCGCCTCCCCGGTGCGCTGGATCGAAACCCAGGCGCTGCTGTTCGGCAAGCGCGCACAGGGCGGCCTCGGCGTCGAAGAGTACGTCGAAGTCGGCCTCGGCAACGCCCCGACGCTCGCCAACCTCGGTGCCAAGACCCTGCGTCTGCCCGAGTTCGCCGGCAACGACACGGTGGTCTACAACGTCGGCCGCGATGAGGGCCGCGTCTACATGACCGACACCGATTCGCTGGTTCCCGATGACGAGCCGGAAGAGACCGCGGCTCCGGTCGAAACCGCTCCCGCCGGCGGTTCCGCCGTCGCCAAGCTTGGCTCGAGCACAGCCGCTGACGCAGCGCCGGCTGCTGCCGCTGCTCCCGCACCGGCCGCTCCGGTTTCTGCCGCTCCCGCCGGCGCCCCGTCCGGTGCCGCCGTCGCCGACCTGCCCTTCAAAGCCTCCGATGGCATCGGCGTCCTCATGGCATACGCCGCCAAGGTTCGTCTTGACCAGATCGGCAGCAACGACACCACCGATACCTTGACCAACGGCGTTTCCTCTCGCCGTAACCAGCTGCTCATGGACATCAGCTCCGAGCTGGGCGTGGCCAGCGTGGACGGTGCCGCCGAGGCGACGCTCGACAAGCTCGCCCAAATCGTCAACAAGGCCGCCCCGAACTACAAGCCGTTCGGTGCCGTGCTCTCCGAGGCGCTGCGCGATCGTCTGCGCTCGCTGTTCGGTGCCGCCGGCGTCAAGCAGCAGTACATCCGCGACCGTGTGGCCAACGTGTGGCAGCTCGGCGAAGGCTGGGTGGCCAGCGTGCTTGCCGCACTGCTGCTCGATACCCGCGAGGGCTCCAGCTCCCGTGGCGGTGACCTGGCCAAGCTGCCGACCGCTGCCGTGCAGAACAAGCCGGAAGCCGACAAGCTGATCGACGCCGCTGTTGAAGTGGTCGCCCAGCTTAAGGGCGTTGCCGTGGCTCTGCCGTCCGCCGGTGGTGCCGCTGGCGGTGCCGTGGTCGATTCCGCCGCACTCGACGCCTTCGCCGAGAAGGTCACCGGTTCCAACGGCGTGCTTGCCGCCACCGCCCGCTTCGTGCTGAACGAGCTCGGCGTGGCCGCTCCGGCTCCGGAGGAATCCGAGGACGAGAATGCCGCCGTGGTGGCCGCGGTCGAAGCCGAGCTCGGCTCCGACTGGCCCAAGCAGGTCGCTCCACGCTTTGATGCCAACAAGGCCATCCTCTTCGATGACCGTTGGGCCTCCGCCCGCGAAGACCTCGCCCGCGCCTACTACGACAACGACCCCGCCGCTCTGAACGGCAGCTTCATCGGCCTTGGCAAGACCATCGCCGCCGAAGCCCAGTGGTTCGCCGACAAGTCGAACAACGATGAGCTCAAGGCCGCCTTCCAGAAGGCCGCTTCTGAAGCCCTCGAATCCGTTACTTCCGACAAGAACGCCTCCCGCTACGCGAACGACATCGCCATTGTCACCGGTGTGAGCCCGAACTCCATCGCCGCTCAGGTGGTCGAAGGCCTGCTTGCAGGCGGCGCCACTGTGGTGGCCACCTCACACAGCTTCAAGCCGTCCATCAAGGCTTGGGCGAAGCAGGCGTACCGCGAGCACGCCACCGGCAACGCCAAGCTGTGGCTGGTTCCGGCCAACCTCTCCAGCTATCGCGACGTTGACGCGCTGGTCGACTGGGTGGGCCACGAGCAGAAGAAGACCTCTGGTGCCACCACCACGATCTTGAAGCCCGCGTGGGAGCCGACCCTGTTCTTCCCGTTCGCCGCACCGCCGGTTCACGGCACGCTTGCCGACTCCGGCGACCTGTTCGAGTCGCAGGCCCGACTGATGCTGTGGGGTGTGGAACGCGCCATCGCCGGCTTCAGCCACATCGGTGCCGACACCAACGTGCAGCACAAGCTGCATGTGGTGCTGCCCGGTTCCCCGAACCGCGGCGTGTTCGGCGGCGACGGTGCCTACGGCGAGGTCAAGAGCGCCTTCGACGCCATCGTCAACCGCGCCCGCGCCGAAAAGGTGTGGTCGAGCCGCGTCACCTTCGCTCACCCGAAGATTGGCTGGGTGCGTGGCACCGGCCTTATGGGCGGCAACGACCCGCTGGTCGCCGTCGTCGAGCGCCACGGCATTCACACCTACTCCACCGCGCAGATCGCGGCCAAACTGCTCGACCTGTGCACCGCCGAATCGCGCAAGCAGGCCCTCAAGGCTCCGCTCGACGTGGATCTGACCGGTGGCCTCGGCTCCGAGCCCATCGACATCAAGGCGTTGCGCGCGGAGGCCATGGCCGATGCGGAGAAGGAAGCTTCCTCTGAGAAGGCTGCGATTGAGGGAGAGAAGCCGGAGGGCGGCGCCGCAGGCTCCACTCTCAAGGCTCTGCCCACCCCAATTGTCACCAAGCAGGCCCCGGTCGACCTTGCCGATTGGCAGAACGTCACCGCCCGCCCGGAGGACGAAATCGTCATCGTCTCCGTCGGTGAGCTGGGCCCGTGGGGTTCCGGTCGTACGCGCGCCCAGGCCGAGCTCGGCATCCACTCGGACGGCACCGTCGACCTGAGCGCCGGCGCAGTGCTCGAACTTGCGTGGAACATGGGTCTGCTGACTTGGGCCGACAGCCCGAAGCCCGGCTGGTACGACACCGACGGCAACCTGGTGCCCGAAGAGGACATCGCCGAGCGCTACCACGACGAGGTCGTGGCCCGCTCCGGCATCCGCCCGTTCGAGGAAGGCATGGGCAACGACTACAAGGACGGTGCCGACGAAGAGGAAGCCGAGGTCTTCCTCGACCACGACGTCACCTTCTCCGTGCCGACCCGCGATGTCGCCGCCGAATACGTCAAGCTGGACGAGGCGCACACCACCATCGCCCCGGATGAGGAATCCGGCGAATGGAACGTGACCCGCCACGCCGGCTCGATGATCCGCGTGCCGCGCCGCGCCACCATGACCCGCACGGTCGGCGGCCAGTTCCCGAAGGGCTTCGACCCGACCCGTTGGGGCATTCCCGCTTCGATGGTCGGCGATGTCGACAAGATCGCCCTGTGGAACATCGTCACCACCGTGGACGCCTATCTGGGCGCCGGCTTCACCCCGGCCGAAATCCTCGAGTCCATCCACCCCTCGCTGGTGGCTTCGACCCAGGGCACTGGCTTCGGCGGCATGATGTCGATGCGCAAGCTGTACCTCGACCGCTTCCTCAATCACGAGATTCCGACCGACATCCTGCAGGAGGCCCTGCCGAATGTGGTCGCGGCTCACGTGATGCAGTCCTACATCGGCGGTTACGGCAACATGATCCAGCCGGTCTCCGCCTGCGCCACCGCGGCCGTCTCCCTTGAAGAGGGCGTCGACAAGATCGCCCTCGGCAAGGCCGACTTCGTGGTCACCGGTGCGATCGACGACATCGGCGTGGAATCCGTGATCGGCTTCGGCAACATGAACGCCACCGCCAACTCGGAGGAAATGTACGGCAAGGGCATCGACGCGCGCTTCTTCAGCCGCGCGAACGATCGTCGCCGTGGCGGCTTCCTGGAATCCCAGGGCGGCGGCACGATCCTCGTGACCCGTGGTGACATCGCCGAAAAGCTCGGCCTGCCGGTTGCGGCCGTGGTCGGCTTCATCCACTCCTACGCGGATGGTGCCCACACCTCGATTCCGGCTCCGGGCCTCGGTGCCCTGGCTGCCGGCCTCGGTGGCAAGGACTCCAAGCTCGTGCACGACCTGGCTAAGCTCGGCGTCTCAGCCGACGACATCGCCGTGGTCTCCAAGCACGACACGTCCACCAACGCCAACGACCCGAACGAATCCGAGCTGCACAACACGCTGGCCCACGCCATCGGCCGCACCGACGGCAACCCGCTGTTCGTGATCTCACAGAAGACGCTTACCGGCCACGCCAAGGGTGGTGCCTGCATCTTCCAGGTCAACGGTCTGACGCAGCTGTTCAAGTCCGGCGTGATTCCGGCGAACGCGTCGCTCGACTGCGTGGATCCGAAACTCCAGCGCGACGACCATATGGTCTGGGTCAGGAAGCCCCTGCGCATCGGCGGCGGCGAGGACGAGTTCGGTCGTGAGACCGCTGGTCGCCCGGTCAAGGCCGGTCTGGCCACCTCGCTCGGCTTCGGACATGTCTCCGGCTTCGTGGCGCTGGTTCACCCCGGTGCCTTCGAGGCCGCCGTGGCCAAGGCCGATGGCGAGGCCGCGCTGGAAGCCTGGCGTGAGCGTGCCAACGCGCGCTTGGCTGCAGGCCAGCGTCACCTCGAGGAAGGCATGATGGGTCGCGCCGCGCTCTACGAGCCGATCGATAACCGTCGCTTCCACGAGGATCACCGCGGCTACGACCACCACGAGGTCGAAAAGGCCATGCTCCTCAACCCGGACGCCCGTCTCGGTGCCGACGGCTACTACGAGGCTTGATATCCCCTGGCTTCCCTCGGTTGAGGGGAGCTGCCTCGCATATTTTTCTCACTGACACAGCCTCAGTGAGATAAAAATTAACAAAGTGCGAGAAGCCCCTCCGTGAAGTGAACCGCACCCCGATTGTTGGACTGAAGAAATTCAGATTCGATGATCGGAGGTGCGGTTCTCTCATATGCGCGAGGATCGGAGGAGACATTACGACGACGGGTTCCGCCGCGAGGCGTTGGAACTCATCAAGGCCGGTGCCGGCAAGGGCGTCCTCGCCGGTCGGCTTGCCATACCGGCGTATACCGCGAGAAACTGGATCAGGCTGTACAGGT
>ENA-OQKP01000036-OQKP01000036.1-human-gut-metagenome-genome-assembly--contig:-NODE-36-length-132085-cov-22.917421_pt1 | contig 132085 bp, 155 predicted proteins | sample MGYA00242780_ERZ504802 | MGnify/ENA primary metagenome ERZ504802 (study PRJEB26092, sample SAMD00036406) | human gut metagenome | host: Homo sapiens | study: EMG produced TPA metagenomics assembly... | reverse complement strand
AAAGACCTGTTCGCACTGAAAACCGAGGTTTTAGCTTGCATCAAAGGTGAAAGCGTGTTACCGAGAGAAACCCTTGCCGAAATGATTACAGCGCAGGAAGAGAAACTCACGGAGCTGGAAAACCTTTGCGAAGCGGCCAGTGAAGAACTGGAGAAAACGGCTGAGCTGATGGATAAAGTGTCGCGGCTGTATGATGAACTGATTTCTTATGCTGACCTGTACGACAGTGCAAATTTTGAAGCGAAGAAGATGATCGTCAACCAGCTCATCCGCAGGGTAGACGTATATCGCGGATACCAGATCAACATCTCGTTCAACTTCGATCTCACTCCTTACATTGAGGGGGAGTGATACGTCCGCCTGCAAAACAGTCGGGCATCGAACAAGCATTTTCAAAAACAACGAAACAGCAAGAATTGGGGGTTGCCGTCCATACGCCTGCAAAATCAGGCATTTGGCTGATTTTCAGTGTGACCTCCAAGAAAGCAAAAAGAAAAGCACCATACTTCCTACGAAGTACAGTGCTTTTTTGGTGGAGCTATCAGGAGTCAAAACGAACATTTTAGCATCCGGTGACAGCCCGCCATCGGGCGGGTCTTCTCCGGTCTCCAAAGGAATTTCGACACTGTTCTGGTCTCCCATGCAGGAGAAAACCAGCTTCATGCGGTTATCATCATAGACATAGACAGCCACAAGGAAGTTCTTGAACAGTTCCATCTGGAAATCCCGGTCGTGGATGTCACCCTGCTGCAGCAGTTCCAGATAGGAGATGATTTGCTCCCGGTCGATTTTCACGACATCCTCTTTGGCCGCATTCAGCTGGACGCTCAGCCGGGATTGCTCAGTCTCAAGCTCGACCATCCGGGTGCGGGTGGCCTCTGTGATAATCCCCATCTCGATGGCTTTCAGCATATTCGAGGTGGCTTTTTTATTTTCCTCCAACTGCTGCTCCAGCGCCTCGATCTGGAGGTCATTGTCGTGCTTTTCCCAGTATTCGACCGTCCGATCTGCCATCCATTCAATGACATCGTCGGTCAGGCAGTACATTTTGATGGCTTGCGCTACGGCCGGTTCAATGACATCCCGGCGGATGTTCTTCTTGTCACAGGCGTGCTCGGTGCGCCGTTTCTGGCAGGTGTAGTAGTAATGCAGCTCTCCATTTCGGCTGGTTCCAGATACGCCCGTCATGTAGCTGCCACAGTGTCCGCAGCGCAGTTTCCCGGTCAGCAGATAATCTTCTGCCCCGACACGGTGCCGGGTTCCAACTGGGTTCTTTTTCATCCTCATGGCCTCCTGTACCCTGTACCACAAATCGTCACTCACTATGCGTGGAATGCCATCGGCCACCCGGACATCCCCGTATATGTAGATGCCCCGGTACCGCTCGTTCTGGCAAATACTCTGGAAGCTGCCTTTGTTCCAGTTGGCTCCCTTGCTGGTCTTGATGCCCTGGGCATTGAGATCTCGCGCAATGTCCACGAACAGGTCACCAGCAGCCACACGGGTGAATATTTCCCGGACAACGGCCGCATTCGCTTCATCCAGCACAACACGGCCATCCTCACCCCGCTTGTAGCCCAAGGGCTGCCGACCGTTCGCCATGCACTTGCTGGCGTTATCATACAGCCCCCGGGTGATGTCCTCCGCCATGTTCTCGCTGTAGAATTGATTCACATTCATCATGTTCCTCAATGCGAAACGCCCGGCGGCTGTATCGTCAAAATCTTCCTCGGCGTAAAACACCTTTACGCCGTAATCGTCCAGCTTCGCCTCGTTGACCATGGCTTGCAGCATATTGCGCCCGATGCGGTTGGACTTCCACGCCACGACGGCCTGAAACTTCCCTTTTTCAGCATCCCGCATCATCTGCTGGAAACGAGGCCGGTTATCCGTCTTGCCGCTGATTGCCCTGTCCTCGTATGTACCGACAATGCGCAGTCCAAGCGCAGCTGCGTGCTTCGTACACTCTGCGATCTGCTGCTCGATGCTGACCTCTCGCTGGTTATGCGACGAGTACCGGGCATAGATGACGGCATCGAGGCCAGCAGCAATATTCTTTTTTCGGGCCATCAACCATCACCGCCCACATCAATATGGTAAATTCCATTATCATCTGCAAACGGAATTGGCTTTCCGTTCCACATTCCGAGTGCTTCCAGCTCTGGCATAAGCTCAAACCACTGCTGTTCTGAAATGACCGGAATATTTAGAGCTTTGGCCTGATCGATTTTCTTCTGCATTGGATTGCTGCACGCAACCAAAACACCAATCTTCTTCGACACACTCATATCCGCAGTCAAACCGTATGCTGAGAAAATATCGAGAAAATCTAATCGGCTTCGCAACATAACCGGAGTTCCAGCTACATACACCCGTTTATATTCTCTCAGTCGAAGCGCGATTTCTTTCAAATTCATAAAACGGCCTCCGCAACGTAATTCACAATATTATGCCGGAAACGCACAAATTTTTCCGATTTTCGGTATAATTCCACGATTCCATGAAAAGCGGGTGCGTATTTGATATAATTCAGTTGCTGCCGGTGGTTATTTTATCAAGAAAGGACTTGCAAACCCATGAATGATACTGAATTATGCACATCCATTCAAAAATCGCTGGCTTTACTGACTGTTGCTGAAAAAATCAAGTTGCTTCGGCTCCTCAGGACTGCGCAAGGTACTGAATATAGCTCAATGCCTGCTGCTTCTTCTCCGGAGTAAGACCTGAAATAATTTTCATAATCTCTGCATCCAGCTCGTCCTCAATTTCGGGGACGAGTTTTTTGCTGTCTGCATCATCAAGAATGAGTTCTACTGGCATATCGTCAACCTTGACCAGCAAATCAGTCAGGCTCATTCCCATTCCGGATGCAAGCTGCTTCAATTTAGGGAGAGTTGGCGTGACCGGGAGCTTAGTGTTGGGGTTCATTTCCTTTTCCAGCATCGAAATATAGCCATTAGACAACCCGCAAGCAGTAGCAAATTGCCGTTGAGACAGTCCGTGGTCATTCCGGTATTCAATGATCAACTCTTTCAAGGTCATGTTCAATCCCTCCGTTTTGTACAATCCATTATACAATTATAGTCGAGACGCTGTCAATGAGTTTTGTGTAATTTCTTAAACAAAATTTGTGTAATGAACTTGACAAAGGCCATGGGATGTTGTACTATGTGTGTGCAACCGATTAAACAAAATCCGTTGTGAACCGAAAAGATAGGAGGTGACAAGAATGGGCTTCAAAATTAAAGAGGTTCGCAAGTCTTTGAAAATGAGCCAGGAGGAACTTGCCGAAAAGAGCGGCATTAGCCGGGGCACTATCGTTGCGCTGGAAGCCGGTACTGAGCGAGTGACCACCACCAAGACGCTGGTTGCTCTGGCCGCAGCCATGAACGTGAGCATTGACCAGATTTTTTTTGCCGACGATGTTTAATCGGTTACACAGGAGGATCACATGGACACCACAATTCATATCAACGTGGCCGATATTCCCCCGGAAGTCGGTGAGAGCTTTGGCCGCGTGACGCTGGCGGGATTCAAAAAATTCATCGCCCAGCCCGGGAACCGTGAGAAGCTGGAAGCCCAAACGGCTGCCCGCAAGGCACGCAAAGAAAGGGAGTGTAAGGAATGACCCGGATTCTGATGATCGTGTACGGCATCACCGCCGAACAGGCAGCAGCTCGTGCCCCGGCGGCGCAGTTTGCTGTGACCTCTGTTATCGCAGCCCTGTTTGTCTGGCTTGACAGCATGGGGAGGTTCGATGATGTAGGCCGCTGGATGGGGCGCAAGCTCCGGGAGGTGCTGGATGCTGTATCCGACTGACGAAGAAGCTGGCTACCCTGAGCCTCCTGTGTGCCCCCTCTGCCACCAGAGGTGCGATACCATCTACCGCACCGATGATGGCACAATCGTTGGCTGCGACCGCTGCTTAGAGGCCGCAGACGCATGGGAAGTCCGTGAGTGCTTCCCGGAAAAGGAGTGATTTTATGAAAGGATTTGTAATTAGCGCCGAGAATAAGATGCAGTTCAAGGATTTCAATGAGCCGTTGCTGCTCAGCATCGGCATGGAGATTTGCGGCTACAGCGAGACTGTCCATCCCAAGTATCTGCCGGAGGGGTTCTGCATGGTAGTCAATGATGAAGGGCTTTTGAGGGGGCTCCCGCTCAATCGCTTTGCCAGCCTCCTCTACGGCACACCGGAGCACGGCCAGCCCATCGTTGGCAACGCGGTGATTCTTCGGGAGGGATTCGTGAATGGTGAGCGTGACTTCGTGGACATGACGGATGAGGACCAGATGACGTTAATTATGCTGATGACCTCTTTCGGCAATGTTGCGCTCAAGCTGGAAAGCGAGGCTGAGTGATGGATCTGGAAAAATTCTACTTCACATACGGCTCAGATGATGTTCAGCCGTACTGTGGAGGATGGACGGTGGTCTGGGCGCCCAACTACCAGATGGCGTGTCAGGCATTCCGGGCAGTCCACCCTGACCGTATTCCAAATGTCCTGAACTGCGCTAGCGTTTACAGCGCAAGTGAGTTCGAGAAAACCAAGATGTTCGGCCCGGGCGGCAACTTCGGCCTCCGCTGCCGGGAGACCATCACTCTGAACATCGCTGTCAACAAGGCCGAGGAGGGGGTGATTTTTTGAAAGTAAGAGGCAAAAAGTTGACCCGCAAGCAGAAAGAGGCCCTTTCCGCACAGGGCTGGGATTTCCGCCTGTACCTCTGTGTCCGGGATGGCCCGGACTTCATGGAGCTGGTCAACCGCACCACTGGCAAGTACATCATGTTCAAAAAATGAAAGGAGAATGCAACATGGCACAGGATACCGCATTGCAGGTCATTGAACTTCAGCAGTTGCCCATCATTGTCGAGCGGCTTCACAGCGTTAAGGCCGATATTGAGCAGCGCACTGCCGAAGCTCTTTCACTGGTCTGCACCGAACAGACCTATAAAAGCGTCAAGGATGCCCGCGCGCAGTTAACCAAGGAATTCAAGGAGTACGAGGCCCAGCGCATTGCTGTCAAGGACAAAATCCTTGAGCCTTACAATGCCTTTGAGCAGGTCTACCGGGAGTGTGTGACGGTACCGTTCCAGCAAGCAGATGCCGAGTTGAAGCAGAAAATTGCGGATGTGACCTCTGGTATTGTGGCTCAGAAAACGGAAAAGCTCATGGATTACTACGGCGAGCTGGTGGAAGCCGCCAACATTGACTGGCTGGATAATCTGACCTACCGCCCGAAGGTCACTATGAGTGACAGCCTGACTTCTTTGAAAAAGCAGGCAAAGGCGTTTGTGGACGGCATTGTGGCCGACGTGGCCGCCATCGAGGGCATGGATAACGCCACTGAGATCATGGTGGAGTACCGCAGCAATCTGGACTTGCCCACTGCCATCAAGACCGTGGCTGACCGGCACAAGGCGCTGGAAGAACAGCGCAGACGTGAAGAAGAACGCCGCGCCCGGCAGGCAGAGCGGGAAGCTGCTGCTGAAAAGGTTCGTACCGCTGCTGCGGCCGCAGCCGAGGCCCAGCCTGAACCGGCGCAGGAAATCTCCGCAGACCCGGAAATCGCCGTGCAGCCTGAACAGGAGCCGGTACCGCAGCCTAAGCCGGAACCTATCTTCATGACCCGCTTCTATGCAAAGGGCACCAAGGCCCAGCTCGTTGGTTTGAAGCATTATCTTGAAAAGGAAGGTATTGAATATGGCAACGCCTAATAATCAACTGCCAGCGCAGCAGAAACCCAAGTTCTCCGTAGCAATCACCACCAAGGGCTATCAGTCCTTGATCTCCAACACTCTGCGCGACCCGGCCCGCGCCCGCCGGTTCACGGCCAGCATTACCTCGGCGGTGGCCGTCAACCCCGCCCTGCAGGAATGCGATGCCGGCACGATTTTGGCCGGTGCCCTGCTGGGTGAAAGCCTGAACCTCAGCCCGTCCCCTCAGCTGGGGCAGTACTACCTCGTGCCTTTCAAGCAGAAAGCCAAGTATGACCGCAACAACAGGCTGATCCGCCAGGAGAGTGTTACGGCACAGTTTGTTCTGGGCTATAAGGGCTATATCCAGCTGGCCCTGCGCAGCGGCCAGTATGCGGATCTCGATGTTACCGAGATTAAGCAGGGCGAGTATCTGGGCAAAGATTCGATGACCGGCAAGCCCAAGTTCCAGTTCATCGAAGACGATGACCAGCGGGATGCGCTACCTACCGTTGGCTACATGGCTTACTTTGAGTACATGAACGGTTTCCGCAAGGTGCTGTACTGGTCCAAAGAAAAAATGATGAACCACGCAGATACCTACTCCAAGGCGTTCAGTCGGCAGAAGTACGAGGAATTGCTGGCTGGCAAAATCCCGGAGAGCGAAATGTGGAAGTATTCGTCCTTTTGGTATAAGTCGTTCGACGACATGGCAAAGAAAACCATGCTTCGACAGCTTATTTCTCGCTGGGGTGTTATGAGCATCGAAATGACCAAGGCTTTGGAAAGCGATAATGCCGTGGCAGCGGTAGCAGATAATGGCGAAATCCTTACTACGCAGGAGGTCATGTCTGACGCACAGGAGCAGCCAGAACTGCACACCGGGAAACCGGATGTCGGCGATGGTCAGGGCGCTCTGCCTCATGGGGATATTTCTCAGGGTGAACCGACGACCGTAGAAACGGTAGTTGACCTCAGCTCGTTATGATCGACTACAACATCATATCCACCGGAAGTCAGGGAAATGCGGTGGTGATCGAGCACAAAATCCTCATTGATTGCGGGGTTTCGTTCAAGGCACTGGCAGCGGAATACCGGACGTTGAAGCTGGTGCTGCTGACCCACATCCACAGTGACCACTTTCATCCATCCACATTGCGGCTGCTGGCCTCCAACCGGCCGACGCTTCGCTTTGCCTGCTGTGCTTGGCTGTGCAAGCCGCTGGTGGATGCAGGGGTGCCGGTCTCGCAGATTGACGTTCTGGATCCGGGACACCTGTACGGATACGGAATCTGCAACGTCATTCCGCACATGGTCAAGCACAATGTTCCCAACTGCGGGTGGAAGGTCTGGCTGGACGGGAGAAAGCTGTTTTACTGTACCGACATGAATAACCTAAACGGCATTTCCGCCCCGAACTATGACTTGTACATGGTTGAGGCCAACTATGACGACAAGGACATTCAGGCCAAAATTGCAGAAAAGAAGCTGACTGGCGAATACATTTATGAAAAACGTGTTCTGCGAGACCACATGAGTGTGGCCAAAATCAATGATTGGCTGTACGCCAACATGGGGCCGAACAGTGCCTATATCTATATGCACTGCCATCAGGACAAGGAGGATGCCACATGACCGGGCGGCTGGTGGACATGGCTTTTACCCTCGGCGGGAAACAGAGGGTCACGCTGGAACTCAACGGTGACTTCCGGGAAATCTGGGACAAGCTCCATCAGGAGCCGATTCTGGACGTGGAAATCAAAAAGCACAGGGAAAAGCGTAGCCTGTCGGCAAATGCGTATTTCCACGTTCTGTGCAACAAGATTTCTGCGGAGACCGGTGAGAGCGAGGATGCCGTGAAGCTGCGGCTCGTGGTTTCGTATGGAGCACTTGCCCGCGATAAGGACGGCAAGCCTGTTGGTCTGAAGCTCCCTCCGACCGTGGATCCATGTGACTTTTATCCCTATGTCCGGCTCTATGAAACCCGGCAGGAAAACGGCAAAGACTACTCCTGCTATTTTGTCTACAAGGAAAGTCACAAAATGGATTCAAAGGAGTTTGCTCACCTTGTGGATGGAGCAATCGAGGAAGCTAAGGAATTGGGTATCCAGACCGATACTCCGGAACAGCTGGCCCATTACAAGGAAGAGTGGGCTAAATAGTCAGCTTTTCATGAAAGAGGTGATTTTTAATGCTGAATAGTTGCGCTTTTCAGGGGCGGCTTGCTGCCGACCCTGAGCTGCGAACCACCCAGACGGGAAAAACGGTGACAAGTTTCCGTATGGCGGTTGACCGGGATATGGTGGATGTCAACGGTCGCCGACCTACGGACTGGCTCACCTTTACTGCATGGGGTAAGACGGCGGAGTTCGTCAGCAAGTACTTTCGTAAGGGAAGCGCCGCTGTGGTTCATTCTCGCTGCCAGACGCGGCAGTTTGAGGATAAGAACGGCAATAACCGCACGGCGATTGAGTTTGTGGTGGACAACATCTATTTTGCGGGGCCGAAGCAGGAAAACCAGCAAGGGCCCGTGGATGATGGCGGGACGAACCCGCCACCGGCCACCTACCGGAACCAGCAGCCGCAGCCCCAGCAGATGGGTTTTGCTACCCAGAGCCAGCGCCAGCAATGGCAGGGCGCGTCCGATCATCCCGGTAATGTTCAGGTCAGTCAGAACTTCTCGCAGGGTAGTGACGATGATTTCTCAGTTCTGGACGATGCCGACGATCTGCCGTTCTAAGGAGGTTCGCTGATGGCAACTGGCAAACGGTACTACTGGATAAAGCTCAAAGATAGTTTCATGTCCTCGGACGAAATCGACTACCTTATGAGCCAGCCGGATGGTGCCAACTATGTTGTTCTCTATCAAATGTTGTGCCTCAAGACCATCAACACAAACGGTTGTTTGGTTTCCAAAATCGGAGAAATGCTCATCCCCTACGATGCCGAAAAGATTCAGAGGGAATGCAAATGGTTTCCTTTGTCAACCGTCCGTCTGGCTCTGACCGTTTATAAACAAATCGGATTGATTTTTGAAAACCCGGACGGAACTCTGTCAATCTCTGATTATCAGAACATGATTGGCAGCGAAACCGACTGGGCAGCAAAAAATCGTAAAATTCGTAGCAATGCTGCAAATAAGGAGTTACAGGCGGGACACGACACCGGACACACAACTGGACACAATGTGTCCACTGATGGTGGTGAAAATGTCCCTACAGAGAAAGAGATAGAGAAAGATAAAGATATAGAGAACAGAGAAAGAGTAAGAGATAACGGTAGTCCGACCGTCGATGCTGGGCTGGCTGAGATCATCCGCTCTTTCGAGGACAACATCGGCAGCTTTCCCCCGGCCGCAAAGGATACCCTGATGGGCTGGCGGGAGATTTTCACGGATGACCTCATTCTGATGGCCATCAAAAAGGCTGCTCTGGCCGGGATTCGCAAGTGGTCCTACGTCAACGGCATCCTGAAAGCATGGAAAAACGAGGGTGTGAGAACCCTTGGTGACGTGCAGTCCCGTGACGAGCGGCGCAAGCCCCCGGCGGGTCAGCGGCCCAAACGCTCCGCTGCCGAGGACTACAATGAAATTTTCGGTGAACTTTTGGGAGGTTCAACATGACAGACAAAAAACTGATGGAGTTGCTGGTGGTCATTGATGATCACTACGGCCGCGCCCGCAGCTTGGAGGAGCGCAGGGCTGACACGCAAATCTACATCCGGGCGTTTGGCACCATCCCGGACGAGATTGTGGAAAAGGCACTGTATACGGCCTTTACACAGTGCAGATTCCAGAACCAGCTGATTGTGGACTGGTGCGCTGAAATCAAAAAGCTGCTGTCAGCCCAGCAGCCCTCGGCAAATGACCTTTGGACGCAGGCTGCGGCAGCTGCCCGGAAAATCGAGGCAAATCTGTACTACCAGACCCACGGTGGATTCATTGCCCCCGATGGGCGCAAGCTGAAAGGCGAAGATTTCAAAAAGGAAAATGCGAAAATCTTCGCCGCCCTCCCGATGGTGGTGCAGCGATGGGCTGGCTCCCCGGCAGATCTGTCGGAGATTTTCAGCAGCCGCAGCAGCGCGGATCTGCGCCAGTTCGTCCGGCCGGGCTTCGACCGGGCTGTGCAGGATGCCCCGGTTGAGAGTTTGCAGCCCCCGGCTCTGCCCGGCGGCGCAGCCCCGGCACAGATTGGAGGTGGCACGACATGAGGCCGAAAAGACCATTCCGCAGCCTGATCGTGTGCGTTTCGTGTGCGATGGTTGGCTGCATCCTCGCAAGCACGGCCTACTCCCGGCGAGTAGACGAGCTGGAAATCGAGCGGGACATCTACGCCAGCCGCTTCCAGAACTGGCAGATGCGGGCTATCGATGCAGAGGAAAACGCCAGCCAGCTTCAGACCGAGGTTGACAACTTGACCGCAGAACTGGCAGCGCAGATCGATTTGACACTTACATACGCCGGGTCATTCAGCTGCACTGCCTACTGCACCGAGGAATACGCCCACATCTGCGGCGAGGGACACGGCATTACATCCAGCGGCGCAAAGGCGCAGCCGGGCGTGACCGTGGCAGCTGACACCAGCATCCTGCCCTACGGCACGGTGATCTATATCGAGGGTGTAGGTCTCCGGGTCGTTCAGGACACCGGGAGTGCTGTGGTAGGTAACAAGCTGGACGTGGCGGTGAGCACCCATGCGGAGGCTCTAAGCTGGTCTGGCTGGGGTTCCCGCCGGGTCTGGATTGTCACAGCAGGAGGTGACGCTGATGCGGACACCTAAACAGAAAACCTCCGCCCAGAAGCGGTATGAGCAACTCAAGTCCCGTGGCCTGTGCGTTGCCTGTGGAAAAGTGCCGGCGCAGCCCGGCAAAACCAAATGCGTCCAGTGCGGCATCAACGCCAGCAAGTCGGCGCTGAGCTGGTATTACCGCAAGCACAAGGAGGTGCAGCATGGCACTGAATGAATATGGAGTCAAACTGGACAGCAACGGCTATGCACCCAGCATCCTCAACCAGCAGCCCACCTGCCTGATTTGCGGGCGATACCACACGGCCCGGCACGAGGTCTTTTATGGCCCCTACCGGGATAAGAGCAAGCGCTTGGGACTGTGGGCGAATCTCTGCCCGTGGTGTCACCAGAACGGCCCGAACGCCATCCACCGCAACCATGACGAAGATCTCCGCTTGAAAAAGTGGGCGCAGAAAAAGGCTATGGAACACTACGGCTGGCCGGAAGCCCGGTTTATTCAGGAGTTTGGGAGGTCGTACCTGTGATGCCCATCATCGCTATTGACCCCGGCAATGTGCAGTCTGGCTACTGCGTGATTGACCAGAAAACGCTCCGACCGCTGGAGTTCGGAAAAATCGACAACGAAGAACTGCTGAAAAAGCTGGAATCGGCTGCCAAGCAGGGATGGCGGTGGGCGGTCATCGAAATGGTGGCCTCCTACGGGATGTCCGTTGGTCGGGACGTTTTCGACACCACGGTCTGGATCGGTCGGTTCTATCAGGTGCTTTCGTCCCGGTGCCCGGTGCGGATGATGTGCCGCATCGAGGAGAAAAAGCACATTTGCCACGACAGCCGAGCCAACGACACCGCCATCCGGCGGGCATTGATTGACCGATTTGCAGCCAACGACCTGAAAAACGGCAAGGGCACAAAGAAAGCCCCGGATTTCTTCTATGGCTTCAAGGCTGATGTGTGGGCAGCCTACGCACTGGGTCTGACCGCCATCGAGAACCGGGAGAACGACTATAAATTTTCGACTACTTAAAAGCTACTTGAAAGGAGCTTCATCATGGATAATTCTCTGTCTGAATCCGCACGTTTCGCAGTCTACCGTGAAAAACTCAAGGGCATCTGCGAGGCCAACAACCTGAGCTATGTGTTCATCAAGAACGCATATCCCATCAAGCTGGTTATCCGTCCGCTGGGCGGCGTTGGTGAGCAGATGTCGATGCTGGAAGAAGCGACCGAGGACAACTACATCTCGCCGGGCGCATCCATCTTGTTCACCGTCAAGGATGGGAACCTGACCTACCGCATGAGCAAGACGTTCACCATCTCCGACACCCTGTTCAACAAAATCAAGAACATCTTCAAGAATATGCACTACCTCTGGCTCCAGTTCTTCTTCCGGGATTTGGTCGAGGGTGGAAAGCTGGCAGCTCTCGGCTACAAAATGCCGGATATTCCGGAATCCGGTGGGCAGCAGGATGCGCCCCGGGAAAATGAGCCTGATTCTTCGAATCTCCCCGGGGAGGCCGAACCGCTGGAAGAAGTTGATGCCGAGGAACTGGACGATGCGGAGGAACCCGCAGCCGATGAACTGACCAAGGCTACCGAGATTGCCCGGCAGAACGACGGCATCACGCAGGCCATGCTGGAACAGCAGATGGGCGTGACCGCAGAAAAGGCCATCGCCCTGCTGGACGAAATGGAAACGGCCGGCGTGATCGACTTCCACGATGGCCGCTACTACCTCGCCAAGGCAGACAGCGAGGAGGAATAATCCATGGCAAAGGCAGCAGTGACGCGCAGCATCCGGGACGACCACCAGAAGAACTTCCTCAAAATTTTCAACGGCCTGACCGGGAAGCATAGCCGCTGGGAGATTTGGGAGGACTTCGTCACCCTGACCGCTATTGAGATCTCAAACAGCACGGACAAGGTGAACGCGGCCGAACGCACCAAGATGTACCAGACCATCGTTTCCAAGTATTCTGCCAAAGAGCGGGACGGCATGGCTGAAATGCTGGCCGAGGTGGTCATGGGCATGGAGCAGAACCCCGACCAAGATTTCCTTGGCTCTCTGTACATGATGTGCGAGTTGGGCAACGACCACGCCGGGCAGTTCTTCACTCCCTACGATGTGTGCCGCTGTATGGCCGAGATTACGTTCGACCCGAAGCTGCACCCGGACATGGAGGGATTCATCTCGGTATCTGACCCGGCCTGTGGTGCTGGGGCCACGCTGCTTGCCTTTTTGAACGTCTGCAAAAGACGGAATATCTGCTATCACAACAAAGTCCTTGTCATAGCCCAAGACATTGACTTCATCGTTGGGCTGATGTGCTACATCCAGTGCAGCTTCATGGGCTGCGCTGGATATGTAGTCATCGGTGACACACTCGTGAACCCGGCAACGGCCTACGACAGCCGCGGATTGCTGCCCGCAGGACCACAAAACCGCATCTGGTATATGCCGCTTTTCTCAACCGATGTGTGGTATATGCGCCGCCAGATAGCGCAGATGAACCTGTTGTTTGAACCGAAAGGCGAACCTGCAAAAATCGAAAAATCCGATATTAAGCCCGCAAATTTGCAAAAATCTATCAAAAATGAGCCTAAAGCCCCGGAAAACGAGCCTCTTAACGAAACCAAAACCGGGCAGCTCACGTTTTTCTAACCCGAAATAAGAAAGGAGTATCCCTATGGCAGACATTACTTACATCCCTATCCGGCAGCTGTACCCTCACCCCGATAACCCCCGCAAGGAACTGGGCGACCTGTCCGAGCTTGCCGCCAGCATCAAGGAAAACGGCGTATACCAGAACCTGACCGTCATTCCCGGCCACTACCTCAACAGCCGGGAGTACATCGCAAAGTGCGTTGACGAGGGTGGGAATGCAGCCGCAGCAGCGGCAGCATGGACACCCAAGGCTGCGTGGTCCAGTGAGGACTACACCATCATCATCGGCCACCGCCGGGCAGCAGCAGCGCAGCAGGCAGGACTGTACGAACTGCCCTGCGCCATCGTGGAGATGGACGAGCGGGAGCAGATGCAGACCATGATGATTGAGAATATGCAGCGGTCAGACCTCACCGTCTACGAACAGGCGCAGGGCTTCCAGATGATGATGGACTTTGGGCAGACCGTGGAGCAGATCTCCGACAAATCCGGCTTCTCACAGTCCACCGTTCGGCGGCGTATCAAGCTGCTGGAACTGAACCACGACAGCTTCAAGAAAGCCGAAAAGCGCGGTGCAACCCTGTCTGACTTCGCCCAGCTGGACAAAATCGAGGACTTGGAAGCCAGAAACCGGGTGTTGGAGACCCTCGGCACCCAGAACTTCAACAGGGCTATGCAGGATGCGCTGGAACAGCAAAAATGGCAGCACCAAAAGGCCGAATGGATTGAGCAGCTCAAAAAATTCGCCGTGGAAGATCCGCAGGCCACCTACCAGACACACGAACACGTAAATGCGTATGGCAAATGGGGCACAAAAAAGGAAGTCATCATGCCGGAAGATGCCGACAAGGTTGCTTATGTCTATAAGGTCAGTGAAAATCAGATTGACCTGTACAAACCTCGCGATACGGAAGCCGAGGATGCCAGCAACTCGGCGAGGGAGGCCGCAAGAGCCACCGAGCAGCTTGCGAGAGAACAGTTTGCCGCTGTTACGAAGCTCATGTACGAGCTGCGATGGGACTTCGTGAAGGACTTGACTCCCGCGGAGTGCAAAAAGCACCTGCCGGAAATCTTGGCTTATTCCACCCCGATTCTGACCGAATATCGGCACATGGAGGATGACGAAAACGTGTTGCGGCTGCTCGGCATCGGTTTGGATGAGCAGATTCGGGAAGACACGGAACTGGAAGATGCCCTGAAAATGTTCAATGCTTACGATACCGAGCCGGAGAAGATTCTACTGGCGGTTGCTTTTGATGCAACGGACAGCAGTCGTGAGGGTTATTGGAGCACGGAATGGAACGGGCCGACAGGCGCGAGCAAGTTCGTTCACCGCAAAAATGATGACCTTGACAGCACCTATGAACTGCTCGCTGCACTCGGTTACGAAATGGCCGATGATGAAAAGGCTTTGCAAGACGGCACCCACCAGCTTTTTGCGGTGTATGGTTCCGGCAGCCAGGCTGACACGCCCTGCGATAAGTGCAAAGCTGCTCACCCTGAATGCGACAAGTGCTGCAAAACTTGCGATGACCACTGCAATGCGTTCCAGCTGTGCAGAAAGGAGTATGGCGAATGACCGACCTTGTAAAGTGTGACCGCTGCGGCACACCGTTCAGCATCCAGACAGCCGGCATCCGCAGTACATGGAGCGGCGATTACATGGTGCAGTATTTCACCTGCCCCGGCTGCCACCATCGCTACCAGATTCTGACCACGGACACCGAACTGCGCCAGACCGTTCAGCAGCACAAGAAAATTGCCGCAAAAATCCGCATGGGCCAGAGCAAGAATTTCCGGCCGGGAACCCTGAAAAAGTATCAGGCGGAAATGAAAAAGCTGGAGGCTGAGCAGAAAAAACGGCGGGATGAACTGATGGACAAGGGCAACGAGATCCTCGCCGCACTGGGAAAGGAGTAACCCATGGACGACTTAAAAGAATATGCAGACCGCCTCAAATTTGAAATTGTGGCTGCCGACTTTCTGAGTACCGAAGACCGGGAAATGGTCTTTGACCTCATCGAGAAAGTGCTGGGTGATACCGATGCCTGACCAGTTTTTCATCAACATTGCGCTGCTGGCCGTTGGCGTGTCCATCGGGGCGCTGCTGGGCGAAACCAGCCGCCAGCAGCACGACCGTGCTCTGTTCCGGGAGTATATCAACTTCATGGCCGAATCAGAGCAGAAAAACGAATTGCTTTTCCGTGAAGTGATTCATTTCCAGACACAGAAAGGAGCCTCCCATGAGGAAGAACAGGAATAACCGCCCGCCGGAAGTCGGCGCACGGGGGCTGCTGCGGCTGCGCTGCCCCTGCTGCGGTAAGGAGTTCGGTACATACCTCCACGTTTCGCAGATGTCCATCGGCTGCCGCTGCGGGGCCACGATCTCGCTTGAACGTGGGCTTGCCCACTATGAGTTTGAGTGTGGGTGCTGCGGGCTGCACGCCAAAGGCCAGACCAACATCGAGGATTTGGAAATCACCATCCCCTGCAAGTGCGGCAATCCCATCACGTTGCACTGGGACAAGGACAAGCGGAGGTACATCGAATGACCCTTGAGGAAGCCTGCCGCCTCATCGACCCGGCAACGGATTTGGACGCTCTGGCCGAGATTGAATATTACAACGGCTTCAAAGGCAAAGACGCTGCTGCCAAAGCCCTGCACGAGGCCAGCCAGATGGTCGTTGACTTTGTGCGCCAGATGTCATGGCATGATGCCAAGAACCCGCCAATCGCCCATGAAGAAAGCTGGGAATGCGCCGGCGAAAAGCACTGCGCCGTGATAAGCGACATCGTATGGGTGTGCTGCGAGAGCGGCCACACCATGAAAGGCTGGGTCGAAAACGGGACGTGGCACATTGAGGATGGCCACCGTGCAGAGGATGGCCACTACGGGCATGTGAAGCTGTGGGCTCCGCTGCTGGAGCCGCCGGAGGTGAAAAAATGAAAACCATCACAGTTAAGCATGAGGTTTCGCCGGGTCGTGAAAGTTGCGAATTCGGCGGAGATTTTTGGGGCAAAGAGGTGTGCAAGTACCATACGTTTCGTACTCAAACCCATGGACGAAAGGCTCCGCCGGAATACAGAAAGCCCAAATGCTTGCTGTTCGACTGCTGGCTTGAGCAGCCGTACAAGAAATGCGAGGCTTGCAAGAAAGCGTGTATGGAGGCTGAATATGACAACGGAACGACTGCATTTCATGGTTGAATCTCCGGCCAACTTTGTCAGACTGGCCTGCACAATTCTCTTTGAAAAAAGAGAAGCAATGTCCGAATGGGCTGCCACATGGCATGACGTGTTCGATTGTGCCAATGGCGAACAGCTTTTTCTCCAATTCATGGAAGAACTTTTCCCGGACGGCTGCACCATTGGAGAAAAGGAGCTAAAACAGATAACGGATAGAGCAGTCCGCTACTTGCAAACCGAAACCCGCTGCCTTGACCTGAAAGCCGGTCACGATAAGTCTCGGTTTACCTACTGGGTGTCTTTTATTCCTGAACACAAAGTCTATGGATGCGAGTTCGCCCGGCATGAGGAAACCATTATTGAAATCCTTACCGCATTCTTCGGGAAGTCGATCGCAGGTTACAGTCTGGACACTTTGAAGCACTTCATTCTCCGCTCCTTTGAAATCCGCTCTGATAATTCATCGGTACGGTCTATTGCAGAGGATGTGGACTTTATCCAACGGGCGGTATTTGCCCGGAGTTTTGGCAACGGCAGACAGGAGGTGCCTGAATGAAATGGGTTGCGCTTATCTATGCAGCGGAGTGGATTTCAGTGGGGTTGGCGGTGTCAACCGCAATCCACGTCACAGGAGATCTGAGAGCGCTTTGGTTCTTTTTGATTCCGGCATTGTCCGGCGTTAAATATCATGAGGATGATGGGGGCGGGAAAAAATGAGTTGCTTGTCCTGTGAGAACTACATACCCCTTGAACCGTCCATCCAGCGCACTGATGCCCAGGGCCAGACATATACTGTGCCCGGCCTGTGCAAAATTGGTGCAGGCCACATAATTTGTGGACTTCCGGTCTACCTTCCGACAGCAAAATGTGATAAAATAATAGAGGCGCCGCCGAAAGACGGTAGCTGAATTATGACGGAGGTAGGTTGTGACATTACAGGAATTGTCCAAGTACTATGACATCCAAATGACCCTCGAAAAAGACCGTGAAGCCTTGGAGAGACTGCGGCAAAGAATCACTCCCGCCTCCCCACAACTGACCGGGATGCCCCACACGCCGGGTGTTCGGGATAAAGTCGGAGATCTGGCCGTAGAGCTGGCTGACATGGACGAGCGTATCCGCTGGCTGGAAGAACTGGCAGCACAGGAAAAGCCCAAAGTCGAGGCCTACTGCAAGAGCATTGTGGATGCCCGGATGTATCTGGTTTTCAGACTGCGGTTTATCCGCTGCTACTCATGGGCCGAAGTTGCCGGAGTTCTGGGAAAAGGATATACCGAAGATGGGGTCAGCCGGATGGCATACAACTACCTCAACAAAAACTGACCGATAAGCCCTGCATTTGCGGGGCTTTTTATTTTTGCCCCAAAACTGAAATTCAAATCAGAAATCCACACAAAATCAGCTCAAAATTGAAATGAATTTAACTTTTACCCCCTGAAAAGTTGAATTCAAAGTGGAAATCGTTGAGAATCAAGGGGATGGTTTCACTCGCTGTCGGACGTTGTCGGATGGTTTCGGATGGATGCCGAAGCTTACCGATGGATTCAGATGACAACGGACGCTCCGAGTGATATGATTAGGATGCAAAATTCAAATCAAGCCAAGCGGTGCTCACCATTCCCGGTGGGTGCCGCTATTTTATTGCCTGAAAGGAGGATTCCGGGCCACACGTTGCTCCTTTGCGTGCGGCATCACCGTAGCACCCCGAAAAGCCGAGGTGCTGCAGCTGGGCATTTCGCCGTGCCCAGTCACAAAGAAGGAGATTTTCCATGTATCAGAAAATCAAGGCAAAATTCAAGGCAAACCCCACCATTTTCTACGCCTGTTCCATCGTTGCATCATGGGCAGGAGTCGGCTCCCTGATGAACTTCCGCACGCTGGCCATCAACAACGGCGCTGCTGCGGCTATCATCTGGGCGGTTTTCAACTCGCTGGCCTGTATCTTCTTCGGTCTGTTTGCGGAGTACATCCCGACCGTCCGGCGCATCATGCAGAGCAAGGTGATGTTCTACTTCATCGGCTTTTTGACCGTGTTCCAGACATGGACGCAGATGTCCGGCATCTATGAGATCTTCGGCGACACGCCGATCGGCACCACCGGAGGCACATTGATTGTCTACGGCACCTGCCTTGTGTTCCTGTTTATGCTTCTGAAAGAGGGCATGATTCGGAACGTCCTGTCTGATGGCTTTTCATGGGTGGTTGTTTACGGTCTGCTGGCAGTCGTTGTCATTGCCGCGCTGGTATACACCCACGGTGCATTCGTCAACATCGACCCCGGCCTGACTGCTGCCGGTATCCAGACGGGCCTCTACAAAGGCTTCCTGCTGCTGCCCGGCCCGTTCACTTATCCGTACTACTACTCGCTGTTCTCCTACAACGACAAAAATGAAGATGGCACCCAGCACGGCAACATGAAAAAGTCCTTTGTGCTGGCTGGCGTGATGTTCGGTGTCTACATGGTGCTGGCTGCGCTGCTCACATGGGTCAATTTCAGCCCACTGCTGAACACGCTCAAGGCTATCCTGATCACCATCATTGCGCTGTCCTCGCTGTCCACATACCTCTATTCGGAGTATCTGGTGTTCGGTGAGAACATCGGCTTTCTCATTGACGTGCTCACTGTTACCTCGTGGCAGCTCGTGATCCCGCTGGGTGTCATGGGCATCTGGACGCTGATGAGTGAGCTTCGGGTGTACATCATCATCTTTGTGCTGCTGGCCTCCGTGGTCCTGCACCTCGTTTCTGACCGAAAGGAGGATGCACGATGAAAATCACGGTAAAGAAGCTGTCCGAGCTGCACAAGCCCGCCCACAACATCCGCCGGCATTCCGAGAAGCAGTTGACCGAGTACATCCGCAGCATTGAAATGTTCGGGCAGGTCAAGCCGCTGGTCGTGGCCGAGGACGGTGAGATCATCGCCGGTAACGGTCTGTATGAAGCGCTACTCCGCATGGGCCGGGAAACCTGTGACTGCTATGTCATGGTCGGCCTGACCGATGTTCAGAAGAAAAAGCTCATGATGGCCGACAACAAGGTCTATGAGCTGGGATTCACTGATGTGGATGCCATCGAGGAACTGGTCAAGGAGCTGGACGGTGATGTGGATGTCCCGGGCTGGGATGCCGATCTGCTGGAAATGCTGAACAGCACCGAGGATGAAGCGGACGAAATGATTGGCTCCTACGGAGAATTCCCGGAGAGCGAGATTTCGTCCATCAACCGCCAGCAGAATGAGGAACACGTCCCCTATGCAGCAGCGCCTACCTATCCGGTAGCGCCGCCCGACCCACAGCCCGTGTCCACCGTCTCCGAGCCTCCGCAGCAGCCCTCCCCGGTGTTGGAGGTGTCTACACCTACCGAGCCGGAAACCGCTGTTCCTGAGGCGGCCAGTGGCGCAGAGCAGCACCGGTACATCCGCTGCCCGAAGTGTGGTGAGCTGATATGCCTGTGAAAGTAGTGGAAAGCAACCTGAACGTGTTGCAGGCTGCGAAGATCCGCATCCGAAATGTGTTCGCCAACGGCTGCAAAATCTACCTGAGCTTTTCTTCCGGCAAGGATAGCCTGTGCATGGCCAACCTCGTTTATGAAATGATTCTCTCCGGTGAGCTGGACCCCAAGCAGCTGACGGTGACGTTCATCGACGAGGAGGGGCTTTACCCCTCGATGGTCGATGCAGCATACCGCTGGCGGCGCAACTTCCTGTCGGTCGGCGCAAAATTCTTGTGGTTTTGCCTGCCGTTCAAGCAGGTGTCCGTCATTGACCACCTGTCCAGCTCCGAATCGTGGATAACGTGGGAGCCGGGCAAGGAAGATGTCTGGATGCGCAAACCGCCCGATTTTGCCATCATGTACAGTCCCTACCTCCACTATGCAGGGGAAATGAACTACCAGACGTTCTGCTCCAAGGCGTTTTCTGACGGCATCCAGCTTGTCGGTCTGCGCACGGCGGAAAGCCTGACCCGCTTCAAGTGCATTGCCAACACCAAAATGGAGCGCATCACCCGCGGCGGCAAGTTCTATCCCATCTACGACTGGAAGGACTCCGATGTGTGGCTGTACATCAAGGAGCGAAACCTTGAATTTCCTGAGATCTACATGAGGCTCTATGAGGCGGGTGTCCGAAAGAATGCCCTCCGGCTGTGCGCATTCTTCGGTGACTGCGGCACACAGGGCCTCCGTTGGATAGCTGAAACGGACAACGACCTGTGGGAGCGCATCCAGCGGCGAGAACCCAATGCCTACCTCGTTCTGCTCTACTGGGATTCTGAAATGTTCCGGCGCACCACCCGCAAGCGTGGGGAGCTGGAAGAAGAATCCGAGAAAAAGGACTATAAAGCCCTCTGCAAAGACCTTCTGTTCCTGCACCCGGAGCGCTACACCATCGCCAAGGACACCCTGTCCCACATCGAGCACTGGCGTGGCCTGTTCATCAAGACCTACGGCATCGCTGAGCAGAAGCACTACAAGACCATGTACGAGGGCCTGTTGTACGGAGACCCCAAAATGCGTATCCTGCGCATTCTCTGGACCACCATCTACAACGACCACAACGCCCGCATCAAGGAGGAGCAGAACCATGGAAAGCATTGATGTATTCGCCCCGCTGGCATCCCTCCAGTGGGTAGACCGCAACACTATTCACGCCAACGACTACAACCCAAACAAGGTCAGCGAGGAAAACCTGAAGCTGCTTATCCAGTCTATCCTGACCAACGGCTGGACACTGCCCATCGTGGTACGCCCTGACGGCACCATCATTGACGGCTTCCATCGCTGGACTGTATCGGGCCGGGAGCCGCTGCTGTCCCTGCTGGGCGGCAAAGTGCCGGTCGTAGTCGTAGACCACCACGGCGACGAGAGCGCCGACGTGTACGGCACCATAACCCACAACCGTGCCCGTGGCACCCACCTGTTGGAGCCGATGAAAGCCATTGTCAAGAAACTCATTGACGAGGGCAAGACCGTGGAGGAAATCGGCAAGCAGCTGGGCATGAAGCCCGAAGAAATCTTCCGCCTGTCCGGCTTTACCAAAGACGAGTTCCTGAACATGATGACCAAGGGCCACGACACATACTCCAAGGCTCAGGTCATCCGCAGCGTATGAAATCGTCCTTGCCAGCGCTCATGCGGGCAGGGGCTTTATCTCGAGGAAAGGAATCATCACTATGGACTACTATGATTTTGTGGCATCCGCCATTGCTGCCGTCGCCAGCCTCTATAATGCAAACGCTGAGCTGGCACATCTCCAGAAGATCGGCGTGAAAGACGTGTGCGTACTCTGGTGCGGCAGCACCCTTCAGAACAACAAGGCTTGGCTGTCCACCACCGTCCCTGACTGTATGTACTACGAGGCAACCTACGACGGCGACAAGAAGGAGTTGCGTCTGGATGCCTATAGGAAGATTCAAAGCGTGAGCATTCCCTGCTGAAAGGAGCACGACACCATGAACACCGTAACCGTATACGCCTGTCCCAGCGTCCCTATGGACAGCATCGAGTGTACCATCGAGTATGACCCTGCTGTGGTCGAAGCCTTTCTGCATCCGCCCAACAGCGGACAGGAGCGGGCCGACGATGGCTCGTTCGGTGACGAAAAGGTACTGTGACGGGGGTGCCCCACACTGAGCGGGCTCGACGACCCCGAAACCAAGCTAGTTAGTGAGGGGAAAATCAGTCATTTCGTTACGGCTTGTATAATGACTTCGCTGTGATTTTCCAAAGAGTTTTACAAAAAAGGAGGTGGTTTCTGAATGCCGACAAAAGAAAGAGTTGCTGACATGACTGTGACCACCACCCAACTGGCCGCCGTGCTGGGCATCACGAACCGCAGGGTGCAGCAGCTCACACAGGATGGGGTGCTCACCACCGTCAGTCGAGGAAAATTTGTCCTTGGTGACGCAGTACAGGCCTACAATGCCAGCACTGCCCGTGGCGGGCTGACCAAAGAGGAAGCGGCAGAGGCCAAAAAGCTGGACCACATCAAGCAGAAAGCAGAAGCTACGCTCAAAGCCAGCAAAGCGAAAATCGCTCAAGCTGAGGCAAAAGAGCTGTCCGGGCAGATGCACCGCAGTGAGGATGTGGCCGCTATGACCTCTGAGCTTATCTACACCGTCCGGGGTGCGCTGATGGCGCTGCCCAGCCGTGTTGCCATCAATGCGGCTGCTCTGTCTGACCCGGCAGAGGTGGCAGAGTATATGCGTGGCGAGGTGAATCAGATAGCCGAGGAAATCGCCATGTTCCGTTACGACCCGGCAAAGTATGAGGCCCGTGTCCGTGAACGCAAGGCGTGGGCTGAAAAGCTGGCTGGTGACGACGATGAGTGAGAATGCAGCGGTTGACCGTCTGAATGCTCTGGTGTCAAAGCTGGTGGCAGCTATCCGGCCCCCGCCCAATGTGTCCGTGAGCGAGTGGGCCACACAAAACCGCGTCCTGTCCCCGGAAGCGTCTGCCGAGCAGGGCCGCTGGCGTAACAGCCGCACGCCCTATCTGGTGGAGATCATGGACGCATTCTCCGACCCGCGCATCCATCATATCGTTGTCGTTGCGTCCTCACAGGTCGGCAAGTCGGAGTTTGAAAACAATGTCATAGGCCGCACCATTGACGTTGACCCCGGCAGTATTCTTTTCATCCATCCCCAAATGACGGATGCCAAGGAGTACAGCAAGCTCCGTATCGCCCCCATGATACGAGACTGCCCTACACTGCGGGCCAAGGTCGCGGAGAAAAAGAGCCGGGACAGCGGCAACACGATTTTGCAGAAAAGTTATCCCGGCGGCATCCTGACCATGTGCGGATCTACCGAGGCGCACGCTCTGGCATCAAAGCCCATCCGCTATGTGCTGGGTGACGAGCGTGACCGCTGGGCAGTGAGTGCCGGCACAGAGGGCGACCCTTGGGAACTGGCAATGGCCCGGCAGACCACTTTCTACAACGCAAAGGCTGTGGAAGTCAGCACACCCACCATCAAGGGACACAGTGCCATTGCCAAGTCCTACGTCAAGGGCACGATGGAGCGCTGGGTATCCCAGTGCCCGCACTGCAAGGGATTCCATGAACTGCGTTGGGAAGATATTCGGTACGAGTATGACACCATCGAGGTTCACGGCGAAAAGACCTACAAGGTCAACGATGTGTGGTATCTCTGCCCGGAGTGCGGCTGCATTTCGGACGAAGTGACCATGAAACGTGCGCCTGCGCACTGGCAAGCAGAGAATCCGGCAGCCTACGAGAACGGCATCCGTTCTTTCTGGCTGAACAGCTTTGTTTCCCAGTGGGCTGCATGGAAAGAAACCGTGCTGAAATACCTGAACGCACTGGGCGATACGAAGAAGATGCAGGTCGTGTACAACACCCGGCTGGGCCTGTTGTGGGAAGACCGCGGCGATGTGCAGGACGAGGACACCATGCTGGGCCGCAGGGAGGAATACCCTGCGGAACTGCCGGACGGCGTGCTGGTTCTGACTGCTGGCGTTGACACACAGGATGACCGCATGGAGTACGAAATCGTGGGCTTCGGCCACTTCGGTGAAACATGGGGCATCGAAAAAGGCATCATCATGGGCCGCCCGGACAGTGACGAGGTCTGGCAGCAGCTTGATGAACTGGTATTCGACCGTCGCCTGAAATTCGCCGATGGCGTGGAACTGCCCGTGTCCATAAAGTTCGTGGACGAGGGCGGCCACTTCACGCAGGATGTTCGCCTCCGCTGCCATGAGCGCATCGGCAAAAAGGTGTTCTGCATCAAAGGCTTTCCCGGCTCGGACAGGCCGTTCACGGCTCCGCCCAAGCAGCAGAAAATCACGATACAGAACCGCTACGTCGGTATGTGCTGGCAATACCAGCTGGGCGTTGATTCCGGCAAGCAAATCATCATGGATGATTTGAAAGTGCAGGAGCCGGGCGCCCGGTATTGCCATTTCCCACGCCGGGATGACTACGGGCTGGGCTATTTCAACGGCCTGTTGTCCGAACATCTGGTGTACAAAGAGAACCACCGCAATCCGTGGCAATGGGAGAAAATCTCCGGCCACGAGCGAAACGAGGCACTTGACTGCCGGAACTACGCTTTGGCAGCCTACAAGGTGCTGCCGAAAGACCTCGATGCCATCGACCGTGCCCTGAAAAGGCTGCGTGGAAAGGCGGTCGATGCCCCGGCAGCAGTAAACATTCAACAACCACAGCCCTCCCACAGAAAAAAGAGGGAGAGCCTATTGGACGACTGGTGAGGTGTGAGATATGAATACCACGACCATCAAAAAGCGGCTGGAATTCCACACGCAGCGGCTTGACAACCTGTATACGGCATACAACAAGCTGCTGTCTGGCGGCGTGAAAAGCTACCGTCTGGATGACCGTGAGCTCACCCGGCTCGACCTCGGCAAGCTTAGCGATGAAATCAAAGAGGCCGAGCAGAAAGTCGATGAACTGGAATCGTTGCTGAACGGCCAGAACGCGCGAAAAGCGTTCGGGATCATTCCGCGAGACTGGTAACAATTTTGGGTAACGGCCCATTCGGGTCTTTGCCGCGGGCTGGCTGCTTTTCACTCCTTTCCCCAGCCAGTCCGCTTAGTTTGAAAGTTATGGAGGCGATATTTTGAAATACCGTGCAACGGCTGCGCCGCAGGCCAGCGGATACAGCGAGGCTGGTGCAAGCCATAAGCGGCGTGCGCTGCGGGCATTTTTCCCGAACAGCAATTCGCCATCCAGCGATATACACGACAACGCCGACACCCTGCGGCAGCGCAGCCGGATGCTCTACATGAGCGCACCTGTCGCCACAAGTGCCATCAACACGAACCGCACAAAGGTGGTCGGCACTGGCCTGACCCTGAAATCCACCATCGACCGGGACGTTCTGGGTCTTACCCCGGAGGCGGCCAAGGAATGGCAGACCAAGGCTGAGGCCGAGTTCCGGCTCTGGGCCGAGAACCGCCGCAACTGCGATGCTATGGGGATGAACAACTTCTACGGATTGCAGCAGCTGGCCCTGAAAAGCTGGCTTATGAGCGGCGATGTTTTCGCCGTTGTGAAAATCCGGGACGTTGATAAGCTGCACCCCTACGCCCTGCGGCTGCATCTGGTGGAGGCCGACCGGGTGTCTACACCGAACCGATACGGCAGCGCGATTGACATTTTGGGATACACCGTAGGCAAGAACCCCGACAACGGGAACAAGATTCTCGACGGTGTAGAGGTGGACAGCAGCGGTGCCGTTGTGGCGTACCACATCCGAAATACCTATCCGCACGAGTGGCTCAACAGCGAGGAAACCGTATGGCAGCGTGTGGAGGTCGTTGGCAAAAAGACCGGACTGCCCCAAGTGCTGCACATCATGGAATCGGAACGGCCGGACCAGTACCGCGGCGTTCCCCTTGTTGCGCCTATCATAGAACCGCTGCTCCAGCTGCGCAGATACACCGAATCCGAACTGCTGGCGGCACTTGTCCAGTCGTACTTCACGGCGTGGATTGTGTCGGATGCGCCCAAGGACGCAATTCCGTTCAACGAAACTGGCAGCGGAGATCTGGGCGGCGTTCCTGTTGAGAACCCGCAGATGGACAATGCCAGCCACAGCACGAACGAGTACGAAATGGGCCCCGGTCAGGTGGAACATTTGGCCAAGGGCGAAGACATCAAGTTCGGAAACCCAAACATTCCGACCGCCGGATTTGAGCAGTTTGTCAAAACGCTGTGCAAGCTGATGGGCGGCGCAATCGAGATGCCTTACGAGCTGTTGCTCAAAGAGTTCAACGCCAGCTATTCCGCCTCCCGTGCTGCCCTGCTGGAAGCGTGGGAGGGTTTCAAGATGCGGCGCACGTGGCTGGTGGATAGCATCTGCAAGCCGGCATACGAGATTTGGCTGTCCGAGGCCGTAGCCCGTGGGCGAGTAATCGCTCCGGGCTTTTTTGATGACCCGCTGCTCCGTGCTGCATGGTGCGGTGCCCGCTGGATTGGCCCTGTGCAGGGCAGTCTTGACCCCGCCAAGGAAGTCAATGCAGCCATTCTCCAGACGCACCACGCCTTTAAGACCCACGAACAGGTCACCCTTGAGATGGGCGGCGGCGACTGGACCGAAAACGCCGAACAGCTGGCTCGTGAAAATGAGCTGCTGAAAGCAGCTGGCAGTGAGGGCGCAATCGAAACCACCGCCAGCATTACGACACAGGGAGGTAAGCAAAATGCCCAAACCGAATAACGCACCGCAGGTGAACATCCAGCGGCCTTGTTACGCAATGGCCAGCACTGACGGCCAGACCGCCGACATTACCATGTACGGCGATATCGTGGAAAAACAGCCCATCGACAGATGGACCAATGAACCGATTCCCGGCCAGTACATCGTTGAGAGTGAGTTTCTGAACGACTTGGCACAGATTGAGGGGTGTTCACAAATCACCATCCGCATGGACAGTTTGGGCGGCGATGCAGGCGTTTCCATCCTGATTCACAATCGGCTCCGGGAGCTGGCGGCCAAAGGCACCAAGCTGGTCTGTATCGTGGACGGTGTGGCAATGAGTGGCGGCAGCCTTATCATGTGCGCCTGCGATACCGTCCGCGTAAATCCGTCCAGCCTCGTGATGATTCACAAATGCTGGAGTTTTGTTCTTGGCGCATACAACGCAGATGAACTGCGCAAGGCTGCCGATGCCAACGATGCGTGGGACAAGTCGCAGGTCAGCATCTACAAGCGCAAGACTGGGATGTCTGAAACTGTGCTGTTGCACATGATGGCCGACACTACCTATATGACAGGCAAAGAGGCCGTAGAAAAGGGCTTTGCCGACGAACTGCTGGATGATGCTGAACCTGTTGCAATCTCCGCAAGCGCAGACCGTCAGACCATCTACGCAAATGGTCACGCCCTGCGCCTGATGCCTGGCGTAAAGTTGCCAGACAACATTCCTATGGCTAAAGCGGCTGCACCTGCTGCCGCTGCTGCAAATACACCGGCGGCACCCGCCGCCCAGTCCAACGAAGGAGGACAATCCACTATGGCAAACAATGCAAATCCCACCCCTGCAACCCCCGCAGCAGAAAACCCGCAGGCCGCAGTTGACGCAGCCGTGAGCGCGGAGCGCAACCGTCTGGCCGAAATCGATTCGGTGGCAAGCCTGTTTGACCCCGCTCTGGTGCAGGAGGCTAAGTACGGCGAGACCGCTTGCGATGCTCGCGAGCTGGCATTCCGCGCCGCCAAGGCTGCTGCTGCGCAGGGTCACGAGTTTCTGAAGAATCTGGCAGCGGACAACGCCGCATCTGGTGCACAGAACGTGGAGGCTGTTCCGGGCGCGTCTGCATCTGGCAGCCCGGAATCTCTGCCCGATGCAAATGGCAATGTGCCCAAGACGCAGGCCGAGCGCATGGCTGCTGCCGAAGCAGCCGTCGCCGAACTGCTCGATGACGACAAGAAGTGAGGAGGAACACTACTATGAGCGAACTGAGCAAATCTCTCGGCACCATGGAATTTGATGGCCTGATTGCCGACATCAACCCCAAGCTGGTTGTCAGCGGCGGCACCATCCGCAAGCTGTCCAAGGCCGATACCATCAAGCGCGGCACCATTCTGGCAAAGTCTGGCGGCACTGCTGGCGATAACAAGCTGGTCGTGCTGGGCACCGCTGCTGCCAGTAATGAGGTGCTTACCGCTTACTGCATCCTGTGTGATGATGTGGACGTTGGCACTGCTGACGATGTGACCGCCCCGGTGTACCTGATGGGCTGCTTCAACTCCAACAAGGTTACCGTGGCCGACAGCTACACTATGACCGAGGCCGACAAGGATGCCCTGCGCAACGGTGGCATCGTCTTCAAGGCCGCTGCACCCGCACTGTGAGGAGGATATAACAATGCCTGCTGAACTGAATTTTTTTGACACCTATACCCTGATGGCCGTGCAGAAGCGCATTGTGCCCAAGCAGACTTTTTTCCGTGACCGCTACTTTCCCACGGAGGAGGGCGACATCTTCAGCTCCAACAAGGTGCTGACCGAGTACATGGACGGCGACCGCAAGATGGCAGCCTTTGTGTCGCCTCGTGTCGGCGCAATCCCGATGGAGCGCATGGGCTACGAGATTCACGAGTTTGAGCCTGCGTCCATCGGTGTGAGCCGTCCTCTGACCTCTGATGACCTGACGAAGCGTGGCTTCGGCGAGGCCATCTATGCCAACAGCACCCCTGCCCAGCGTGCCGCAAAACTGGTCCAGAACGATCTGGCTGACATGGATGGCCGTATCATCCGCACCGAGGAGTGGATGTGCGCACAGACCATGCTGGACAACGGATGCGTCATGCAGGAGATGCTCGACAACGTGACCAAGGGCGAGGCAAAGGTCGTGAATTTCTACAATCCCGGCCACGAGAACGACCACATCTACACTGCCGCCCACAAGTGGAACGAGGAAGGTGGCAATTTCTTTGGCGACGTTCCGGCTATGTGCCGGCTGCTGTCCAAGCGTGGTCTGCGCGCTGCCGACCTGCTGCTGGGTGCTGATGTTTATGACGCAGTGATGAATCTCGAAAAGGTTCAGCGTCTGCTGGATAAGAATTCCGGCATCATCATCGGCCAGATTGAGCAGCAGCTGAGCGCATACGACGGCGTTGTCTACGGTGGCACCCTCAACTTCCGCGGCTACAAGTTGAATCTGATTTCTGTTGATGAAACCTATGTGGATTCCACCGACAAGGAGCAGAGTTACTTCCCCAAGACCGATGCCGTGATTACGGCTCCCGGCTGCGGCCATCTGATGTATGGTGCTATCACTCAGATCAACTACGGCGACACCATCCAGTCCACCATTTCTGGCCGCCGTGTTCCGAAGTTCAGCATCGATCAGGAAAACGACACTCGCAAGACCGCCCTGAAGTCTCGTCCTCTGGCTGCACCCAAGAACTACATTCCGTGGATTCGCGCCAAGAACATGGTCGGCTAAGTCTGACCTGAAAGGAGTACACCGATGATTGTTGAAATTCTTTGCGGTGGCTACGGCTGCCCCACCAAGACTGGTGTTCACACTGTTGCGCATGGCGAGCGGTGTGAGGTCAGCGATGCCGAAGCAGCCCGCCTTATCGGGCTGGGTGTGGCGAAATGCGCGTTTTCTGCGCCCACTGCCCCGGAAACCGCCCCTGCGGACGTTCCGGCAACTGCGGAAGGTAACGACACCCCCGCAGCCGAAGCCTCGCAGAACGGCTCTGAGGCGGCACACCTCGACCCCGACCAGCTGCAGAGCATGACCGTAGCCGAGCTGAAGAAATTGGCTGCGGATATGGGCATCGAAACCAAGCAGCTCAAGACCAAGGATGAACTCGTCGAGGCTATCTGCGCCGAGGACGTTGTTCCCGGTGACGAGAGCACCGAGGCCCCGGAGCTGTCTGCTGCGATGCCCACCGCATGAGCGGCTTCAAGGACGCTGTGCAGGAAGACCTGAACAGCGTCTTTCTAAATCTGGACGAGTTCGCAGAAACGCACACGGTCTACTATGACGGTGAGGAGTATTCGGATATTCCCATTGTCATGACCGGCCTCTCCGAAAAGGAGCGGGTGCGTCAGAGCATCAGTGACCATGCAGAGGGCATATACCGGGTAAGCCGGGTGCTGCATTGCGATATTGCAGCTCTCGGCGGGAAGCAGCCGGAGCAGGGCTGCAAGCTGGGCATTGACGAAGACGGATTTGTCCGCAGCTACTATGTGGCATCCTCTGTCTGCGAAATGGGGATGCTGCGGGTAGAACTGGAGGCGATTGACGAATGAGCGATGTGACAACGGACACCATGATGCACAGCGTGACAGCTGGCATCGCTGTTGACATTGCAGAGGAGGGGTTTGACCGCGTGTCAGCCATCCTTTCCGGAATCCCCGGAGGTGCCAATCGTGCTGTAGGATCTGCGCTGGCTCGCGCCGCTGCCGCCGGAAAAACGGTGGCGAAGCGGGCAGTCACGCAGGAGTATGCCATCAGCAGCAGCGAATTTTCCAACCGCACAAAGAATATCAACAACATCCAGCGGGGCAGCAATGGTGAGGTTTCCATCAACTTCGGCTACCGTGGCAGCGTTATCCCCCTTAGAGTTTTCGACACCAAGGTGGACCGCAGCGGCCGCGTGGTAACTCGCGTGAAGAAATCCGGCGCAAGACAGGCACTGGACCACGCTTTTGAGGCGAAGATGGGCTCTCACTATGGCATCTATGAGAGGCAGGGAGAAAAACGGTTCCCAGTCAAGGAATTGTTTGGTCCTGCCACCCCGCAGATGATGTACTCCAACGAGAATGTTATGGACTCCATCGAGGCGAAAATGGCCTCTACCTACGAGGAACGCATTGAGCACGAGATTACACGAGTTTTGAATGGATGGGGTGTGTGATATGACCAGTGTGGTTTTGCTTGAACAGCTGAAAGCATTCACCGAGAAAATCATGTCCGACATGATTCTTCCGGTGGCTATGCAGCAAGGCGATACCGAACAGGCCTACCGTGCCCCGGAAGTTTACCTGATGCGGTTGCCTGACAGCAGGGCTGCCAAGAAAAAGGCTCCCTACATCATCCACCGGGTCATTCCGCTGGCAACGGAGCAGCAGCCTGGCAACGAGGAGCGCACGGTCGTGTCTGTGCGATCTATTTTCTGCTGCTACAACCCGGACGAACAGGAGGGTGACCTTGCGCTCCTGAACATGATGGAGCGTTTCCGGGTGGAGCTGCTGAAAGTCCGCAAGGTGGGCGGTGTCGGAGCTGATGGAAAGCCCCGGTATCAGTTTACTCTCGACATTTCCCCCGACCACAAGTTGGAAAGCATTCCTTATGACGAGGAATCGAAGCCCTACTATGCCGGAGAAATGATCACCTACTGGAAGCTGCCGACCGTGCAGCAAACGGAGGACATTGAATTATGGCGGTGAAAAAGACCGCGGCGGAACAGAACGCCGAAAACGCCGTGAGCGCCGAGCCTGCACAGAGCAAGCCCGGCGTTTCTATTTACGTCGGCCCGTCCATTCTGGGCTACATCCAGAAAAACACGATTTACCCCTGCGCTGCTGCGGAGGCCGTAGAGCGTGATGATGTGAAGATTGCCACCGAGAAATATCCCGGTGTGGCCGACTTCATCATCAATGTGGACGAACTGCACACCACGCCTGAAAAGGCAAAAGCACGCGGCGAGGCCGTCCTTGCATTTGCACGGATGCTCGCCAAATCCAAGTAAGGAGGAATACATACTATGGCAGATCATGGTATCAATGTCAGCCGCGCCGATACCGCCGTGGCGACACCGAACACCGCAACCTGCGGCATCCCCTTTGTCATTGGCACCGCACCGCTGTCTAAGGCGACCGGTACTGCTGCGACCGCTGGCCTCCCGGTGCTCTGCACCAGCTATGATGAGGCAAAGGAACAGCTGGGTTATGACGACGACTGGGCCAAGTACACCGTCTGTGAGGTGATGTACTACCACTTCAAGCTGTGCGCCTGCCAGCCGGTCATTTTCCTGCCCGTTGGCGAGACCGCCGAGGCTTCCGATGTGTCCGCCGCTGTTGAGCAGATTGAGCTGTGCCTGACCATGTTCGGCATTGTGCCCGACCTGATTATGGCTCCCGGCTTCTCCCAGGATGCCACCGTTGCAGCTGTTATGGACGCAAAGGCTGGCTCCATCAACGGCATGTTTACCGGCAAGGCTCTGGTGGACATTTCCGCAAAGACCTATACCGCTGCGGTTCAGGCGAAAAACAGCGGCACCTATACCGAAAAGACCATCCTGTGCTGGCCCAATGGCACCCTCGGTGATCTGCGTTTCCACGGCTCCACCGTCGAGGCGGGCTGCCTTGCAGAAACCGATACCGGCAACGAGGGCATTCCCTATGAAAGCCCCTCCAACAAGACCGTTCACATCGACGGCCTGTGCGACGACGACGGCAACACCATCAACCTGACCTATAATCAGGCCCTTGTTGTTGATGCTGCAGGCATCTGCACCTTCCTGAACTTCATGGGCGGCTGGACCGCTTGGGGCAACCATACTGCGTGCTACCCCAAGTCCACGGATGTGAAGGACTACTTCATCCCGCTCAGCCGTATGTTCGACTACGTCTCCAACACCCTCATCAAGACGTTCTGGAGCAAGCTCGACAAGCCGATGAACCGTCGTCTCATCGACACCATTCTGGATAGCGCCACCATCTGGCTGAACGGTCTGGTGGGCGCAGGCTATCTGCTGGGTGCCCGTGTGGAAATGCTGGAAAACGAGAACCCGCTGACCAGCCTGATGGCGGGCAAAATCAAGCTGCACGTCTACATGACCCCGCCCTCTCCGGCGCAGGAAATTGATTTTGTGCTGGAATATGACGCTGACTATGTGACCAGCGCACTCCAGTCCTAAAAAGGAGGCACTACAATGGCAATCGATCAGAGCGTTATCAACTTCGCGGTCTATGAGGACAGCGTGGAGTATCTGGGTATGTCGAAAGTTACCCTGCCTGATGTTACCTTTCTGACGCAGAGCATTTCGGGCGCTGGTGTCGGTGGTAACGTCGAAGCGGTCATTCTGGGCCATTTGGAGGCTATGACCCTTGGTCTGGAATTCCGCACCACCACGCCGCAGTCCGTCCAGTTGTCGGAGCTGCGCCGTCACAGCATTGACCTGCGTGTGGCAAACCAGTATGAGGATCCTGTTGCGGGCACGGTCGAGGCACGGAAGGAAAAGCATATTTTCGTGGTCGTGCCCAAATCGACCAAGGGTGGCGCCATTGCCCCCGCAACGCCCACCTCTGGCTCCGGTGAGTACGCTGTCCGCTACTGGGCAACGTACATCAACGGTAAGAAGGTGCGTGAACTGGACCCCCTCAACTTCATCTGCTACATCAACGGTGTGGATTATCTGGCCGGTGTCCGTGCGGCCCTGGGCAAGTAATCCGCATATACCGTTCCGCCGGAGCTGCATTTTGCAGTCCCGGCCTATTTTTTGAGCGTGAAAGGAGCTATCCAGCATGAACGCCGTCATTGACCCGAAAGAATTTGATGCAGCTCAGGCTGCCGCTGCAAAGGCTGCTGCCGCTGCTGACCCGTATACCTACACCCACAAGCTCCAGAAGCCCCTTGACTATGAGGGCAAGCACTACGAATCCCTCACGTTCAACTGGGGCAAGCTGACCGGCAATGACTCCATCGCCATCGAGGCAGAGCTTACGGCTCTGAATCAGCCGGTTATCATCCCCTCGATGAGTGCGGGCTACCTTATCCGCATGGCCTGCCGGGCGTGTACTGAGCCTATCGGTGTTGATGTTATCGGTGCTATGAGCATCCGGGACTACAACACCATCCGCACCAAAGCGAGAAATTTTTTGCTGAGGTCGGACTTGTAACCGGTGATGGCGGCGTGTGGCTGCGGCGACAGGTGCTTGCAATGGCACAGGTCAACTGTACGCCTGCGCCCTACTGGCTGGAAATGCCCCTGTATCAGTTCCGGCAATGGATCCGCAGCAGCAATGACCTCATTGCCGAGCGCCAGAGAGCGAGAAAGGACGGTAAGTAGTGGCTCGTAAAGAGTGGGAGCTGCTGTTCAACCTGTCCGCCAAACAGAACAGCAGCTTTTCCAGTACATTCAAGGCTGCTCAGTCTGCCCTTGTGGAAACACAGGGAAAGATTCAGCAGTTGAACAAAGTACAATCCGACATTTCGGCGTACCAGAAGCAGCAACAGGCCGTTGACGCAACCCGTCAGCGGCTTTCTGTTTTGCAGCAGCAGTACGACAACATCCAGAAAGAGATTCAGGAAACCGAGGGCTACTCCTCCGCGCTGGAAAACAAACTGCTTTCCAAACAGGCGCAGATTGACAAGACCACGGCCTCCCTGAACACTTATGAGCAGCGTTTGGCTGCCACCGGGAATGCTCTGCACGAAGCTGGCGTGGATACCACGCAGCTGACGGCGGAAAGCGTCCGGCTGGAAACTGAGGTCGATAAGCTCAAGGATAAGCAGGTTGACCTCAAGAAAACGATGGACGAGGCCGGTGAGGGCGCAAAGGGATTCGGTGAAAAATCGGTCGAGGCGCTTGAGACGGTCGAGGCCACGCTGGCCACGGTCGGCATTTCAAAGGCCCTCGGAGAAATCCGGGATGCCTACATGGACTGCATCAACACCGCAGGTGATTTTGAAGCATCCATGAGCAATGTCGAGGCTCTCTCCGGTGCTACCGGCGAGGAATTGACGACCCTGTCCGACAAGGCCAAGGAAATGGGCGCAACCACGAAATTCACCGCTGGTGAATCGGCTGATGCTCTGTCCTACATGGCTTTGGCAGGCTGGGACACCCAGTCTATGCTGGAGGGCATCAGCCCGGTGCTGAATCTGGCTGCTGCCGCCAACATGGATCTGGCGCAGGCATCCGATATTGTTACCGACTATCTGACTGCCTTTGGTCTGAAAGCCTCTGACACCACGCACTTTGTCGATGTGATGGCCTACGCCATGGCTCACTCCAACACGAACGTGATCCAGCTGGGCGAGGCATACAAGGCGTGTGCAGCCACCGCAACGTCCCTCGGCTACTCGGTCGAAGAAACGACGGCAGTGCTGGCCACCATGGCCAATGCTGGTGTCAAGGGTGGCGAAGCTGGTACGGCCCTGAACGCAATCTTCACCCGACTTGCTACCAACACGAAGGAGTGCGGCGACAAGCTGGCTGCATATGGCGTAAACATCTACGATGCACAGGGCAATATGCAGAGCTTGTCCAGTATCCTCACCGGCATGGCTGGCATCTGGGGTGACTTGACTGACCAAGAGCAGGCCAACCTTGCGAAGACGGTAGCTGGCACGAACCAGTATTCCAAACTGCAAACCATCATGGCTGGATGCAGCGAAGCAGCGGCCGAGGGTGGGCAGTCTTTCTCAGACTATACTGCGGCTCTGAACAACTGCGCCGGGTCTGCCGACAAGATGGCCGGCACTATGCTGGACAACATGAACGGCCGCCTGACTCTGATGCAGTCCGCAGCGGATGGCCTGAAAATCGCAATCGGTGAAGACCTGACCCCGGCAATGTCCGGCCTGTACGATGTCGGAGCTGAAGTTCTTGGCTGGATGCAGGGCGTTGTAGAGGAGAACCCCGGCCTTGTCCGTGGCATCGCCGCCGGAACGGTAACGTTGGGTGGCCTGCTCGGTGTCCTGACCGCAGTTGCAGCAGGCATCAAGGCTGCGCAAATGGCCGCAACGCTTTTCACGGGCACCCTTGCCGGCTTGGCTGGACCTCTCGCCATTGCAGCCGTCGCAACGGCCGGCGTGGTGACGGTGGTAACTGCTCTAGCAACATCCTCCGATGATTCCGTTCCTCCTGTAAAGGAGCTGACCAGCGCCGCTCGTGATATGGGCGACAGCATGGAAGAAGCGAGCGCAAGCTACGATTCCACCCTGTCCAACATGGCAGCGACCGCCAGCGTTGCGGACCAGTACATCAGCAAGTTGGAGGCCATCGAGGCCGCCACAAATGGGAACACGGACGGAAATGCCGAATACCACGACACGCTGGCCCGGCTGTCTGTTCTGGTGCCCAGTCTTGCAGATGATATTGACCTTGAGACCAATTCCATCAAGGGCGGCACCGCAGCGCTGCGCCAGCACACGGATGCCTATGTGGCGGATGCCAAGGCACAGGCCCGGCAGGAATACCTGAACACCCTTTATGACCAGTACAACAATGTGCTGGTTGAGAGTGCTGAGAACGAAACCAAGCTGGCGACTGCGCAGGCAAAGGTTGAAAAATCCAATGCCGGCATGTCTGCTGCCTACGATAAGCTGCTGACCACCCTCGGCCTGACGGATGAGCAGTTCAAGCTCACCTACGGCACGGTGGAAGATCTGCCGTGGCGCACCATGAGCGAGGATGTGCAGCAACTGCGCACTGAGTATATGGGGTACTCGGATGACCTTGTCACTGCCCGGAGGGAGGTCGAGAACTACACCGCCGCCGTAGAACAGGATCAGGAGGCTATCAATGCCGCCGAGGCCGAGTATCAGGAGGCCAGCGCCGCAGTCGATGCCCTGAATGCTTCGCAGCAGTCCGCCGCCGACAGCGCAGACGATGTTGCAGCGCAGCAGCAGAATGTGGCGAATGCCATCTCTGATGCAGAGCTTCGGATTCAGGACATCATTGCAGCCTACAAGGATGCCTATGATGAAGCCTACGGCAGCATCAGCGGCCAGTATGCGTTGTGGGATTCTGCGGAAAAGGTCGTTTCGACCTCCGCTGCATCCATCAACAATGCACTGCAAAGCCAGATCACCTACTGGGACAACTACAACCAGAACCTCGAAAAGCTGAACGAACGGGCGGCTGACATCGACGGTCTGAGTGAAGTTATCGCCAGTTTTGCGGATGGCAGCAAGGAATCCGTCAATGCGATTGCCGGTATGGCCTCGGCCTCGGACGCTGACCTCGCCAAAATGGTTGAGAACTACGCTGCGCTGAAAGAAGCGCAGGATACCACCAGCGAATCTATCGCCGACCTCAAGACCGGCATGAGCAATTCTATGGACGAAATCGCCAAGACCGTAGCCGATACCGTATCGGAAATGGACATGAGCGACGAGGCCACGAAAAGCGCCAAGGAGACGATTCAGGGCTTCATCGATGGCGCATCCAGCATGATGCCCCGTGTGCAGGAAGCCTATGCCAAAATCGCCTCGGCGGCCTCTACTGCGCTGGCAGGTTCCAACGAGCGCTACAATGTCAACCACGGAATCCCCGGATATGCTGTTGGTACGGAAGATGCGGCTCCCGGCTTTGCCCTCGTTGGTGAGCATGGCCCGGAGCTGGTCTACTTCAACGGCGGTGAATCTGTTCTGACGGCCTCGGAAACCAGACGGGAGATGGAGAGCGCAAGCGTTACCCCCATGAGCGCTGAGCTGCCAGAGAGCAACGGCTCCTCCTCAGCACGCAGCACGGTTCCTATATCGCTCTCGCCGGTTTACCATATCTCAGGTATATCTGATACTGCCGAGCTGCAAAACGTCCTGAATGCCCAGAATGACAGCCTGAGAGAACTTGTCCTCGAAATCGTGAAAGATGCAGAGGACGATGATTTCAGAGGGAGGTATGCATGAGTAAAACCTATACGACTGTGCAAGGCGACCACTGGGACAGTGTGGCCTATAAGCAGCTCGGCAGTTGCGCCTATGCTCCCAACCTGATGGCTGCTAATCCGCAGCACTTGGGCTATTTTGTGTTCCCGGCCGGAATCGTTCTGACGCTCCCGGATACCGAGACACAAACCAGCTCCACCTTGCCCCCGTGGAAGAAGGTGGTCACATGAGCGACGAAAATACCGCCCGCCATGCCGAGTGTACGGTGGAGTTTGACGGTGTGGACATCACCAGCAGAATCAAGCCCTACCTGCTGTCGCTGACATTTACCGATAATGAGGAAGATGCCAGTGACGACCTGCAGATCAAACTCCAAGACCGGGAGGGCGTTTGGATGACCGACTGGCTCCAGAAGATGCTGGACGGCGATGTGTCGGCCGCATCTTCTGATGGCTACAAGGTTGGTGACGTGGTGCAGTTTCTCGGTGGTCCGCACTACAAGGCATCTACCGACAAAAAGGCAAACGGAACACCAAAGGCTGGCCCGGCCAAGATCACCATCATCAAACAGGGTGCGCTGCACCCGTACCATGTTATTCACACGGACGGAACGTCCCGGGTCTATGGCTGGGTCGATGCCAGCGAGATCTCCGGTAAATCTGGCGGCAGTTCTTCCGACAGCGGTGAAGGCGGCCTGAAAATCCGGGCTACCATCACGGCCTGTAACTGGCACTCTGACGGAAAGGATGAGGCGCTGGACTGCGGGGAGTTTGAGCTGGATAGCATAAACGCATCCGGCCCGCCCGACATTATCACCATAAAGGCCACGGGGCTGCCCTATACCAGCCAGATCCGGCAGACCAAGCAGAGCAAGGGCTGGGAAAAGTACAAGTTATCCGGCATCGCCAATGAAATGGCGAAGAAGAACGGTATGAAGTCCCAGTTCCTTGCGAAAAAAGATCCTGAGTATAAGCGTGTGGAGCAGTACCGCTGCTCTGACATCGACTTCCTGTCGCAGTTGTGCCATGATGCCGGCTTGTCGCTGAAATGCACAGACGGCAAACTCGTTATCTTCGACCAGAAAGAATACGAGGGAAAAGATTCTGCATGGACTGTCACCAAAGACGACAAAAGCTATATCAAGTGGAGCCACACGCTCGGCCAGGCCGGAACGCAGTATGCGTCCTGCCGGGTGTCCTATGTTGGGCCGAACGGCAAGCCCATTGAGGGTATCGCCTACGTCAAGGACTACGATGCCAAGAGCAAAACCAACCAGCAGCTGGAAGTTTATGCCCCGGTCACGAGCAAGACCGAGGCCAAAGAACTGGCTGCCAAAAAGCTCCGGTTGCACAACAAGTTTGAGCGTCAGGTTGGCTTTACCTACCACGGCGACCCGGGCAAGGTTGCAGGCCTGACGTTTGAAACCAAGAGCTTCGGGCCGTGGGATGGAAAGTACATCGTGAAGCAGGCCAAGCATACCGTGACCGGCTCTGGCGGGTACACCACGCAGGTTTCCGGCCGTCATGTTTTAGGAGGGTACTGATGAACACCGCTGTTGACGTTCGCCTCGGTAAAGTCACCGATGTGAACAAAGAAAAGCGCCTTGTCCGCTGCAAATTTGAGGACACCGGCATCACGTCCGGCTGGCTCCCGGTGATGCAGCACTACAAAGCCATTGTCTATACGGAGTCAGCCGGCGAACACAATCACCAGTATATCCACCCCAGCCCCTACAACCTTGAGATCAAAACGACCATGGATGGCTCACGCCAGATTTGGGATGAGGAAGAAAAGGTCATCGGGGCGGACAACTCCACAAACCATCAGCACAAGTCCCATGTGGTGTGGTGGCTGCCGGCCATTGATGATACGGTGGTCTGCTTGTACCTCCCGTGCTTCAATGCTGATGGCTTCGTGCTGGGAGGGATTTATCCGTGATTGTCGGTTGCCTCGGAGACATCAGTTTTGCCGTGTTCGATAGCCATGTCGAGACCATCAAGAACATGGTGCAAAATGTATCTGCCAGATATACTACCCACCAGCGCGCCGAAGGCCCGGCCCTGACCGAGTTTACAGGCACCGATGCTCAAACAATTACGTTTGACATTGAACTGGCCGCATACCTCGGCGTAAATCCCACCAAAGAGCGGGAACGACTGCAAGAATGCGTCCTCAATGGGACAACGCTGCCGTTCGTTCTCGGCAATGTGGTCTATGGCAGCTATCGGTGGGTTATCAAATCTGTAAAATTCAAGACCCTGCACACAGACGCTTTCGGTACACCGACATGGATTACCGCAAGCGTTTCTTTGTTGGAATATCAGAGAGAATGAGGTGATTTTTGTGAGCAACTACTTGGTGTCGGCAAACGACCTGACCACCATTTCCCTTGGGGAGCAGGATACCGTGACCAGCGTTCTGCAGAACATCGCCGTCATCCTGTCTACACCGAAAGGCACAGTGCCTTGCTACCGGGAATTTGGCATTGATATTGCGAACATTCTCGACCGGCCGGAAAATGTGGCGCAGCCTATGCTCTGCGCTGCCATCAAGGAGGCCATCGAGCGGTTTGAACCTCGTGCCACCTACATGGGGACTACTTTCAAGGAAGCCCCGGACACTCCCGGGCGGATGCTGCCCGTCGTGGAGGTGAGCATCAGTGCGTAAAACCTACGAGTTCGTGTCTACGGACATGGATGAGCTGGACAGGCTGCTTGTCGCAGGATATGAGCAGTTCTTTGGCAAAACTGTGATGCCCGGTAGCCCGGAACGGCTTTTCATTTCGTGGGTCGAAGATGCCATCATGTACGAGCGTGCCCAGAATAACTGGACAGGCTGCCAAAACTTGCCCAGCAGCGCAGAGGGCGAGTATCTGGATGGCCTGGCCGAGCTGTTCTATTTGCAGGAGCGCCCCAAGCCTACGGCGGCGACCTGCACCATGCGCTTTTACATCAGCGAGCCCCGCCAGACGGCGGTGCTGATTCCGGCCGGCACCCGTGTCACAGACGACAATGCAGCCCTGTACTGGGAAACCTCCGCAGACGAGTACGTTCCCATCGGCGCAACATACACGGATGTTCAGGTGACCTGCCAGACCGTGGGCACGGCTGGCAATGATTATGCTGTGGGGGACATCCACACCGCTGTTGACATCTACGACTACTACTCCGGCTGCTCCAATATCACGGTCAGCGCAAACGGTTCTGATGCCCCGGACGACGAGGAATTTTATGAGCTGATGCGTGACAGTCAGAGTGCATGGTCTGATGCTGGCCCAATCGGTGCCTACAAATACTTTGCAAAGAGGGTTTCCACGGAAATCGCAGATGTCGTTGCAAATTCGCCCAGTCCTGGCACGGTTTGCCTGTATGCCGTCATGAACGATGGCAGCGTGGCTGGCGAAGAAACCAAGCGTGCCATGGTTGCGGCCTGCTCACCGGATGAAATCCGGCCGCTGACGGACTATGTGATCTCCGGCGACCCAGAAGAAGTGCCCTATGATATCGACCTGACCTATTACCTGACCCGTGACGGAAGCATTTCCGCAAGTGAAGCTCAGTCCGGCGTGAATGAGGCTGTGCAGCGGTACATCCGCTGGCAGTCCGGCAAGATGGGCAGGGACATCAACCCTGACAGGCTGCGGTATCTGCTTCTTTCGGCCGGCATCAAACGTGTAGACCTCAAACAGCCCGCCTTTACTCCGCTGGAAGACGGTGCGCCATCCCTTGACCGCAACGACAAGGTTCCGCAAGTGGCAAAGTTGGGCACGGTGACGATAAAGAGCGGAGGGTATGAGGATGAGTAACCACGGCCTGACTGCTGACAACATGATGCAGCAGTTTCCGATTGCGCTCCAAAAAGACCCTAAGACGGTGGCTCTGGGACAGGCCATAGCCAAGGTGATGGAATCCCGGCAGGATGAAATCGACTCCCTGCGGATTTATACCCGCATCGACGAACTGCCCGAATGGCTGCTTGACATTCTGGCTCGTGACTTCGCCGTGGACTGGTACGATAGATCCTACACCCTTGAGGAAAAAAGAAAAACCATCAAGGACAGCTTCTATGTTCACCGGCACCGTGGCACAAAAGCGGCTGTTGAAAGAGCCATTTCTGCGATTTATCCCAATCCCAAAGTTTTGGAGTGGTTTGAGTACGGCGGCGATCCGTACCACTTCAAACTCCGTATCACGGTTGATTTCGCTGCAATCAATGAGGCCAAACATCAGCAGGTTTTGCAAAAAATCATCTGCTACAAAAATCTTCGGTCGCATTTGGACAGCGTCATTTACTACACGGAAACGGAGCCGAAAGCGTGCTATGTTGCAGCGATTCCCTGCGCCACAACGATGTCCTACACGGTTCTTATGCCGGGTGTTATCGAGCCGCGGGCAGTCAGCGCACACGCCTGCGCCGCTGGTGCGGTCAGCACAACTCGGATGAAAACGACCATTGCGCTGCCCGGAACTATCCACGCCAAGGCTGTGTCTGCACAGGCGCTTGCATCTGGCAGACCTGCGCAGACCTATGAAACCGTCACCATCAAGTTAGGAGGGAAATCGTTATGAGCTGGGAAAAATATGCATATACCAGCGCCGGTGCTGCGATGTTGTCCGAGTCCATTTCGGGCGGTGCGCTCACCATCACCCGTGCTGTAAGCGGCACGGGCACCGTTGACACCGACTTGTCCGAGGAAACGGCAGTCAGCGGTGATACCTATGAGCTTAAACTGCTGGGCATCGACACCGTGGAATATGAGGGTGAAAAAGCCCGCAAAGTTAGCATTTGGACGGGCGGTGCAGATAAGCCGTACTTCATGCACCAGATCGGTGTGTTTGGCCGCCTCAATGACGACCCGGAGGACACGCTGCTCTTTTTGATGCAGGACGATCGGGGCATCGAGATCCCGGCCATCGGTACTGCTGACCATGAATTCCAAATTGCTGTGTTGCTGGCCGTTTCGACCAAAGCCAATATCTCACTCACCGTTGACCCGCAGGTTGAAGCAATTATGCGGATGGTGCGGGAAATGGTGCTGAAGGAGATCTCACAGCACAACGATGCCCCGGATGCCCATGCCAAAATCATCACCGAAGCCACCAGTAAGGCTCTGAAAGAGCTGGAGGAATCCGGCCAGATCATGTCGGAAGACAGGGTCAAAGAACTTATCAAAGAAAGCGGCGGCGGTGGTGGCGGCAGCTCCGGCGGCTACTATGGCAAATACGACCTGACCCTTTCTGTGGACGGCTGGAAAGCCGTATCGGACAGCGAGGGTGAAATGCCGTATGCGTATACCTACGATGCAGAGTTGGCAGACTGCACCCCTGAGCTTTGGCCCAGCGGTTCCGCAACTGCCAGCTGCTTTTCTATTTCGAACAAGGCGGGTGTCCTGAACGGGTGCGAGACTTTGAACGGTATTGTTCGCTTTTTCTCTCAGCGCATCCCGGAAGCTGATATTCAGGCAGTCGTCACTCTGTTCGGGAAAGGAGGTGGCACCGGTGAACTGGTAATTGCGACCCGTGACCGGCTGGGCTGCGTGAAAATTGGCGACGGCGTGGAAGTGACCAAAGACGGTGTTATTTCTGTCCACGCCACAGTTTCCGAAGACCAGATGGCAGCTACGGATGATGTATCCGAAATGCTGGCCGAAATCTACGACAAATAAACACCAAACAACAATTTACGGAGGATACTTATTATGGCTTACAATGTTGAGAAGCTCGCAAAGCTGGGCGCACTGAAGGAGCTGGGTCTGAAGCAGAAGGCCGTTGACGAGGCCCAGAACAAGCGCATCAAGGCTCTGGAGGATGTCGGCGCACAGGCCAACGTCTTGGAGGGCGTTAAGGTGAACGGCGTTGCCCTGGCCATCGCTGAGAAGATGGTGGACATTCTGGTTGCCACCGGCTCCAAGAACGGTAGCATTTCCGTGGCTGGTACCGATGTTGCCATCAAGGGTCTGGCTGCACTGGCCTACAAGGCGAAGATTTCCCAGTCTGACCTCGACGACGCTCTGGCTGCTGTTCTGGCTGCAAAGGCCGACAAGACCACTACTCTGGGTGGATACGGCATCACCGACGCTTACACCAAGGACGAGATCAACGCCAAGATCAGCGCTGTCTATAAGCCCGCTGGCTCTGTGGTCTTTTCTGCGCTGCCCGCTCTGGCTGAGAATGTTCTGGGCAACGTCTACAACGTGACCGATGCTTTCACCACCACCAACAACTTCGTTGAGGGTGCGGGCAACAAATATCCCAAGGGCACCAATGTCGTGGTGGTCAAGGTCGGCGATGCCTACAAGTATGATGTGCTGGCCGGTTTCGTTGACCTGTCTGGCTATGTGGAGAAAGAAGCGGGCAAGGGTCTGTCTGACGAGAACTTCACTGCGGCTCTCAAGGATAAGCTGAACGGCATTGAGGCTGGCGCAAACAAGTATGTCCATCCCACCCACACCGCTGCTGCCAGCGGTTTGTACAAGACCACTGTGGATGAAGAGGGCCATGTGACCAATACCATTCCTGTGACCAAGGATGATATCACCGGCCTTGGCATCCCGGCTCAGGATACCACCTATGACGAGGCGACCACTGCCAAGGCTGGCCTGATGTCCGCTGCGGATAAGACCAAGCTGGACGGCATGGATACCACCATCGATAAGGCCATTGCGGACCATACGGCTACCGATGCTGAGGTGTCCGAGATGCTGGCAGAGATTTACGGCGAGTAAGCCTCTGAGATCTCATGAGTAAAGGGGCGGCGGAGAATATTCACCGCTGCCCCTTATTTTTTTATGGGAGGTGACTTCTTTGAGCAATGCGCTCACAACTTTGGATCAGCTCCGCAGCGCTGCATCCCAGTCCAGCAATGCTACCGCCAAAGTCGCATCTGCCGCCGCTGCTGCACTGGAAGAAATGCACGGACTGAAAGCAGACCGGGCAACATTCGTTTCGTTCTCCATCCCTGTCACCGGCTGGAAGTCCGATTCCAGCGTCCCCGGGTATACGAAGTACATCGACATCAAGGTGGATGGTCTGACGGCGGCAGATAGCGTGGTGGTGGATGTTGTCCCGGCGAGCAGCGCAGTTGCACGAGCGGCAAATTTTGTTGCGACGGAAAGCCGTGCCGGCATCCTCCGGCTCCGTGCGGCATCGGTGCCCACAGCTGCGATTTCGGCGCAGTACCACATCATCACGGCCGCGACAGCGGCAAAGGAGGGTTAATCTTATGGCATGGGGTCCTTTTAATGCTGGTGGTGGCGGCGGTTCGTCCGGCGGCACTGCGGCAGATATTTCCTATGACAACAGCAAGTCCGGAATTTCGGCGGCGAATGTGCAGGAAGCCATTGATGCGCTTTCTGTGCTGACCCTGACGATTCAGGCCGTGCCCGCCCAGAGCGGGAGCTTGACCTATACCGGCTCCACCCAGAGTCCCACATGGAAAGGCTATGACAGCAGCATGATGACGATCGGGGGCGTGACCTCCGGCATCAATGCTGGCACCTATACGGCCACGTTTACGCCCATCGGCAAGTATGTCTGGACGGACGGCACGCAGGAAGCCAAGAGTGTGTCGTGGACGATTGGCCGAGCCGAGGTCAAGAATGTGCCGGCACAGACCGGCAGCGTGACCTATAACGGCTCGGCGCAGTCCCCTGCATGGAGCAACTATAACAGTTCTCAGCTGACGATCGGCGGCACGAGCAGCGCAACCAACGCTGGCAGCTACAGCGCCACCTTTACCCCGACTTCCAATTATAAGTGGTCGGATGGGACGACTACGGCCAAGAGCGCTTCGTGGACGATCGGCAAGGCGACCGGCAGTATTACGCTGTCCGCAAGCAGTCTGAGCCTGACCTACCCGAAAACCTCTGGCACCATCACTGTTACGCGGCCTGGCAGCGGTACGGTGACCGCATCCTCTGGCAGTACTAACATTGCAACGGTAAGTGTTTCCAGCACCACCATCACGGTGACCGCAAAGGCGACCGGCAGTGCCACTATTACGGTCAATGTGGGTGCAGATACCAACTATACTGCACCGTCCAGCAAGACATTCACGGTGGCCGTTACGCTGGTGTCCAAAACGCTCAGCAGCAACAGTTGGGCAGTCATCAAGGCCGTCAGCGATGCTGGGCAGGGTGCAAACTACTGGTCTGTTGGTGCCACGAAGTCCGTGACCATCAATGGCAAGGTGGGTGCGACTACGATCTCCAGCTTGAAAGTTGATGCCTTTATCATCGGTTTCAACCACAATTCCGGCAAGGAGGGCAGCAACCGCATCCACTTCCTGTTGGGTAAGATCAGCGGCAAGTTTGTTGGTCTGGTGGATAGCAGCTACGGCAGCACGACTTCCACGTCTGGCGCATTCACGATGAACACCAGCAACACGAACTCTGGCGGCTGGGGAAGCAGTCAGATGCGAAGCAAGGTACTGGGGAGCGCAAGCTCTCCCACCAGCCCGACCGCGAACACGCTGATGGCCGCACTTCCCTCTGATCTGCGGGCAGTGATGAAGTCCTGCACGAAGTATACGGATAATAATGGCGGCGGCAATACCGCCAGCAATGTGTCCTCTACCACGGATTATCTGTTCCTGCTGTCCGAGTATGAGGTCTTTGCAACGCACCAGTATTGTAATGATGCGGAGCCGAACTATCAGGCACAGTACGATTACTTCAAAGCGGGTAACAGCAAAGTTGCCAATAAACATTCCGCCACCGGAACGGCGGCGGTCTGGTGGCTGCGGTCGCCGTACTACTCCTACTCCTACTTCTGCGCGGTTTCGTCGTCGGGGTCGTTGGACTATTACGGCGCTCACTATGCGTATGGTGTTGTGCCCGGCTTTGTTGTCTAATCCCCCGCAGGGATTCTCGACTTACTCAAGCCCACGGAAGTGGGCGGAAAACAGCAAACTTTCCTCAAAAAATTCAAAGGGCGCGTCAGCGCCCCGCGCGATTTTTTGAAAAAAGATACTGAAAGTGCTATCACTCAACTGTCTTATGAGTGCATACAAGGCACGAAAAACGCTATACAATACTTTCAAAACCTGTTTGTTAGGAGGTATTGTATGGCAACTAACAAGCGCGTCTTTACACTGCGCCTGTCCGATGAAGTTTTTGATAAGATCGGTGTTCTAGCAACAAAAGAGCATCGGTCCATCACGAACTACATAGAGTATGTGCTGCTCAAGCATTTGGAAGAAGTTGAGCGAGAGCAAGGGGAAATCGATCTCGATGACCCCGAAGGAGACTAAAGTATCATGTCAGTTTTGAAATCCAAGCGCACAGAAAGCAAGGCGGAGTATGTGAATGTCGCCAATGCGATTTACATTGAAACGATAAACTTCCTGACCCGCATTTCCGCAAGGTATTCCAGATTGATTGCAGAACCGGTTGCAAAGCTGGCGGGTGAGGTGATAGACCATGCTGAAAAGGCAAACAGCATCTATCCCTCCGACGATCAGCGGCGCCAGCTTCGTAAAGCACATCTTCTGGAAGCGCGGGCATCTCTGATGGCGCTGGATGTTCGGTTGACTCACTGCTATCTCATCATGACCCAGAACCCACAGGGATGTTTCACAACTCCTTCAGGGAAAAGTGTCGATGCGAAGAAAGCAACTGAAAGACTGGACAAAATGGCTCAAAAGTTGGGTGAGCTGATTGACAAGGAAAACGACCTGCTGCAAGGCATGATCGGAACGGTCAATCGGAAAGCCTGATTTTTAAGTGGGTGTATCTCTGTCAATTCCTGCGGCGGCGGTCTGGTGGCTGCGGTCGCCGAACTACAACAACATCAACAACAACAACTACTTCTGCGCGGTTTCGTCGTCGGGGTCGTTGGACTATAACAACGCTAACAATGCGTATGGTGTTGTGCCCGGATTTTGCAATGCTTGGTCACATGGAGTAGCCATAGGTGAAAGACGACCATAGCAAAAGGAGAGGTACTTCCCTGAGGGTCAAACCTCTAAAACTGCTTTTCGATATGCTGACACGGACGCTTCTTGCATGGCGCGGGATGCATCTTACCGCGTTTCATGTGCCGGCATAAAGCAGATTAGACGATGCCCTACAATTTATCTGTACGAGGAGCGAATACTTTTATGACAAGTCAGGAGCGCCATGAAGCACGATACCAGCGCCGCCGGGCAGCACGCCGAGCCAGACAGGAAGCTCGTTGTGCCGCCCTCGGTTCGTTGGGAGAAGTATTCAGTTACCACACGATGTTCAAATATGGCCGAAAATGCTGCAACGGTGTACGCTGGAAGCAGAGCACGCAGAACTTTGAGCGGCATCTGTTTTCCCACACAGCGAAGCAGCGGCGGCTTATTTTGGCAAAAAGGTGGCGGCCTAAGAAATACGTTCATTTCACGGTCTGCGAACGCGGCAAGATTCGTGGGATTGACGCTCCTCATATTACAGACCGACAAATCCACAAGGTCATCAGCAAGGAAGTGTTGGAGCCGCTTTACGACCCCAGCATGATCTATGACAACGGTGCAAGCCGGATTGGTAAAGGACTGCACTGGCAGATCAAGCGCATCAAACAGCAGCTGGCACGGCATTACCGCAAGTATGGCCGTGCGGGCGGGGTGTTGCTGCTCGACCTGAAGAAGTTCTTTCCTTATGCACCCCATTCTATCATCTATCAGCGGCACCAGCGGTATATCCTGAACCCTGATTTTCGGCGGATAGCAGATACCATTATTGATACTGCTCCCGGCGAATTTCCGGGCCGTGGGATGCCGCTGGGCGTTGAGCCGAGCCAACAAGAAATGGCGGCAATGCCCAGTGCTGTGGACAACTGGATCAAATGCCAGATGTCCACGCATAGCGCCGGACACTACATGGATGATTACTGCATCATTCTCCCGGATATCGAAGATCTGAAAAAGCTGGGCCGCGCTATCGTGCGCCAGTTTGAAATCCGCGGCATCCCGGTCAACAAGAAGAAATGCAAGATCATCCCTCTGACAAAGCCTTTCCGCTGGTGCAAGGCTCGTTTTACCTTGACCGAGACCGGGAAAATCAAAGTCAATGGTAGCCGTGACGGCGTGATACGCGCACGGAGGAAACTGAAGCTGTTCCACCGTGAATGGCTGGCCGGGAAACGTACCCTGCAGGAGGTAGCGCAGTATATGAACTGCCAAGAAGCCTACTATAAAAATTTTGATGACCATGGGCGGCTGCTGCGTCTGCGGCGGCTTTGCTATGCAATTTTTGGAGGTAGAGTGCCTTGTTCAACAAAATCATCAAAGCCAGTGATGGCACCGTCCTTGCCTTGACCGAGGACGTGACCTACATCAAAAAAGCCGACAACGGCTGTTATATCCTCTGCCCGGAGCCTGATGCTTCGGGCATTTCTTATGCCGGCACTCCGTACCATCTGTTTGGTCGGAAGCCTCTGGATGATGCAGAGAGCGTCATTCTGGAGCCGACCGACATTGGTGGCTGGATTATGGGGGCGAAAGCTGCCATCGAGGATGCCGACGAGATGAACGTGGATCAGGCTTATCGCCTGACCCTTCTGGAGTTGAATGTCTCCGATACGGATGACACGGAGAATACCTGATAGGAGGAAAAGGCAATGAGCAAAGCAACGGAAATGGTTCTGTATCGCACCTGCAAGCGCATGATCGAGCGCGGCAGTACCGATGGTCTGGCGGAGAAGATCGATATTTTCTACGCCGCCGGCAAACTGACCGATGAGCACTACGCCGAGCTGACCGGTATGCTCGCCGAGAAGAAAGAGCAGGTCTAACCTATGGAGCATGAACGCTTTATCGCCCGCCGTCGGGCCCGCTTCGTCGGGATTGACGGGCGTGTGAACATCCCTTATGGAACCGTCCTGAGTAATCAGGGCGGTTTTCTTATACACCAGAATAAGCGCGTATGCACTGTGAGCAGCCAGAACGCTCTGGACTACTTCGTGCAGGACGACGACGGCGCTGGTGACCTGCGGGGGAAGCTGGTTGACAGCATCCAGCGGTGCCTTGAGCGCCGGGATGCAGCCTACCAGACCCGCTGGAACCGGGTTTGGGCATCGGCACTCTGCCAAAAGTACCGCCGCCCGGAGTCCGAAGACTACTGGCTGTGGGCGAGAGCGTTTTTTGATGCTCCGATTTTTGATTTGCAGGCAATCGCCGCGCTGGTTCAGTGAGGGGGATGGCTGTGAATCTGAAAGAATTGTTCTGGAGCGGTGGCGGGATGGTTTTGGTGCTGCTCTCGCTCATTGAGGTTTCGCCCATCAAGATCAATCCGTGGAGCAGGCTTGCGAAAATCATCGGACACGCCCTGAATGCTGAAGTGCTGGAACAGCAGAAGCAGACCCAGAAAAAGCTGGAGGAGCATATCCAAGTTGATGATGAGCGCAATGCCAATCTTCTGCGTACCCAGATCCTGCGCTTCAATGACGAACTGATTGATGATAAGCACCACACGAGGGAGCATTTTATCGAGATTTTGGCCGTCATTGATGCCTATGAGGACTACTGCCGCAGTCACCCCGACTACAAAAACAACCGCTGCATCTGTGCGGTAGCGAATATCAAACGGGTGTACAATGAGCGGCTTCAAAAGCACGACTTCTCTTGAAGGAGGTTTTCTACATGAGAGTCATCGTCTATCAGGCCAGCGACACATCTGCCCTGAGCAAGAACTTCACCCGCAAGGACTTCAAGTGCCCCTGCGGGTGTACTCGCCAGATGGTCGATTCGGAGCTGGTCGAAAAACTTCAGGCCATCCGGGATAAGCTGGGCAAGGCCATCAAGGTGACCAGCGGATACCGTTGCATCACGCACAATGCCAGCAAAACCGTTGGCGGAAGCCCAAATTCCAAGCACCGCTATGGTATGGCGGCAGACTGGCGCATGGTGAACCGCAGCATCAATCCTGTGGCCTTGGGCATCATCGCCGCCCAGTATTTCAAGGCGGTGGGCATCTACTGGTATGACGGCTGCGCCATCGTACACACCGATACCCGCGATGCAAAGGCAACGTGGCTGTGCGATGCCCCGCGGCACTACCCCAGCACCACCTACCAGAAGTTCATTCTGCCGACCATCCGCCGGGGTTGCACCGGGGATGCAAACCGTGCAGCCACGAAGATGCTCCAGCGGCTGCTGGGACTGACCCCGGACGGCATTTTCGGCGAGGGCACAGAGAACGCGCTGCTGAAAGCGCAGGAGGCTCATGGACTGACGGTGGACGGCATCTGCGGCCCTGCCAGCTGGAAGGCCCTCTCCGGGGCCGATAAGTACCTGTGAAACATCCGATATAACCAACACGACAAAACGGCGCAGGGGTAGCTCTCCGCGCCGCTGATGCTTATAGGAGGCAATATCATGGAAGCTATGCTGAACTTTATTCCCGCTCCCGTCGCCATCATCTTGATGCTGGCGGGTTTTATCGCACTGGCAATCGGCGGTATCCGGTTGGGCTACAAGGCCACCGTCAAGGATCTGGCTCTGGAGCTGGTCGAAAAGGCCGAGCTGTCCATCATGGGCAGCGGGCAGGGTGCCAAAAAGAAGAAGAAGGTGTTCGCCGCTCTCCGCGCCAAGTGCCCGGCGGCTATCCGCTGGGCCATCACCGACGAGGTGATGGATACTGTCATCGAACACGCCTTTGATGTTATGACCGCAGCACTGGGCAAAAAGTCTTGACTGCTGCATGAGTGCCGTGTAAAATAGAGGCACTTGAAAAGCTTCGGCTTTTGTAGAGAGCGGCCCGGCATGGTCCACTCTTGATTTTATATTTGGCTACCTCGGTAGCACGCAAAAATCCCCCTGCATTGACCTTCGGGCCAGTGTAGGGGGATTTTTTTGTTTGTTAGAACTTCATCTGTGCAGCGTCTTCAACACTCACGTCGTCGAAACACCGGGTCAGTTCATCAAGGACTTTGCGCTGTGTTTTCTCACTCAAACCGGCGTTGCGCATCGCCATGACACAGTAGCCGATGCAGGCTGCGTTTGACCACGGCCCATTCAGTGACAGTAGCATTTCTTCCATATCGATTACCTCCGAAGATCTCCGTTGTATACGCGAACCAGCACCCAGTCGGACAGTGGTTTGACGTTCCCGGTCCAGTCCCGGAGGGCTTCATCGGTGCCGCAGGCCGCGCAGATGTACACGCCCTTGGCGTGGCGGCTCAGTGCTCCGTGGGTCAGTTTGTTCGGCATCCTCTCGCCGCAGCGGGGGCACAGCGGCCAGCCCTGCTGCTGGTCATAGACCATCTTCTCAATAGCTTTTTCGTCTGTCATTGTGCTTCCTCCTTAAACATCTCGGCTAACCAAGTGGTATGCAAACCAGTGGCCCTGCCGCCTGAACAGCTTATACCAGCTCGTGAACTCCTGCCCTGTGCAGTCATATTGGCTGTTGTAAGCTTCCAGATAGCAGTTGTCGCGAAACCAGTCGGCGGCATCCGCCTCGTGCGCCTCGTCCAGCTTATCGGGCAGCTGAACAAGCTCCAGACGGCCGTCATAGTCGGCACTGATAATGCGCACATTGGAAACGGGGCGGTTATTGTAGGCCCGGATCTCCATCTTGACGGTTGCGGCCAAGTTTTTCACAGCGGATTTCTTTTCGGCAGAGGCTGAAATATCGCGCTGCATGAACATCAGGAGTGCATACGCATCCCGCAATCTCTCATTATCGGTAATACTGAACATGGTCATGACCTCCTTACTTCATGTTCTGACGTTCCCACATCAGCCAGCGGTTCACTTCCTCGCCGGGCATGGACTTCGGCTTGCTGGTTTCGATGTACTCCCGCTCTCCGAAGATCTCCAGCTGGTCGATGTCGTCAGGCGACTGGGTGATAATCTTTGCCGGCCAATCGCCCACGCCGGGGACTTCAATGCGGCGCAGATACAGGTTGCTGTCAAAGTACCAATCACTCTTGATGTACCGCTCTTCGGCATCGGTTAACTCGATGGCCGCAATGTACTTGCCGAGCGCACCGAAGACTTCCAGTCTGGTTGGTGCTTTGTCGAAGTCGGTCACATCAAAGAGTTTGATATAGGAGATTCGACCGCGTTCAACGGCAAGCTCCTCGATGGTGCCGGAGTATTTGTAAAGTTTCATTGTCATATCCTCCAAATGCCCGTATAGCCAGATAGCGCAGCTTTTCGGTTTTTAGGCGGCGGTATTTTCACTCTCGGCCTCTGTCAAAAATGCAGAGATGAGATGCAACCGGGCGGTCTTGAATTCCGGGCCTCTCATGCCCAGACGCTTTGTAAGCACCCGCATCATCAAATCGTGCTTCTGCTGCTGGGTGTACCCGCTGATAGACCTAAAGTGAAGGTTGTCGTGGTCACAGTTGATAGCCCATGCGCTCATTGCCAAGCAGAACTGAACGTATGCTTTGATGCGCCCGGCGTGGGTGGTTCCGTTGAACAGCCGGAACTCCACGGTGCCCTTTGTGAAGAATGCATGGAGGTTGATTCCGTGATACCGGGTGCTGTTGTAGTGGGAAGAATCCACACCTCCATCATATCCGTCATTCACTACGCTGTACCAGATGCGCTCTGCATCGTTCCGGCTTGCTCGGCCGTTCTTCTTCATTTCACGGAACAGGGCAGGGTTGATTTTGTGGCACCAGTGGTCTGCGCGGCTGCCGATCTGCAGGGCTTCGTAGAACAGATCCTGCCGCCCGGTGGCGAAGTTCAGCAGCCGGCAGAGGCTTTCGGGCGTGTGGTTCGCACCGTCAACATGGACGTGGATACCACAGGAGCTGTTCGCCATGGCACCCTTCTTGACCAGTGCCCGGATGACCTCTTGCAGGTCGGTGATGTCCTCATACTGGAGAATCGGGGTCACGACCTCGCAGCGGTAGGTATCGTCTGCCTCTACGATTGCACCACCTCTGCGCCGCCGGGGAGTGATGGAACCGTCTCTCATGCACTTCCATACGCGGCCTTTGCTATCCTTGGCCTCGTACGTCTGGTAGGTGCCACCTGCAAAGTGGATACCGCCGACACCGAAGTAGTTGGCGATGACGGAGGCGGCTGTTCCGCGGGAAACGCCCGTCATTTCAATCTCAACGCCGAAGTTTTGGCTCTGAATCGTGACCATCTTTGCGCCCTCCCCTTAGTGCAGCTGTGCAGCGTGCTTGTGGTAGGTGACGGTGTAGCGGCCACCGTGCTTGACGACCTTGATGTCGTCCATCTTCACGCGCCGGACACCGAACTTCTCGTGGATGTACTTTTTGACCATCGGAGCGGCCTTTGTGGTCACATCCAGCGCACTGTCATTGCTGCGGCGGCTCTTGTAGCGGTCAAACCGCTTCTCCTCGGCGGCGTTTGCTTCCTCCTCTGTGCCGTAGAATCCATCCTGTGCGCGGTTGTTCAGACGGTAGAACTTCTTGTTGCTGATGACCTCTAGACGCTCATTCCAGACGGTGTTCCAGCGGTCTTCCTGATTGGGCTTGATGTCGTCCTTGACCCGGCCAACAATCAGCTCCACACCCTCGGTGCCAAGGTAGTTGTTAAATGTGGTGAGCAGCACCCGGATGATCTCGGTGCCGTTTGTGAGGTCGATGTGAGCGACCTCGCCCTGGCTTCCGCCCATCGTTCCGGCGTTGATGTAGTAGCCCTGCGCCATGTAGCTGTTGGCTGCTGCGGTGAACTCTCGGTTGATGTCAATGAACTTCATGCTGAAAACCTCCGATTTACTCTTGACAAATCTTCAATAAAAAAATAAAATGGAGGTGCAAGGGGCTTGTGGATAACGGGCTTTTAGCGGTTAGCGGTTCAGGGTGCGATCCTGAGCCGCTTTTTTGTATGCTTCAAAGCGGGCTACCTGCTCGGCTCTGGTGAGCTTTGCAAATTCCTTGCTTGTCATGGAGCATCACCCCCTTTGGGTTGCTCCCTTGCACCTCGTAACCTCCTCTCTATGTCTATATTATACAACGAATTTCGTTGTATGTCAATAGCAAAACAACATTTTTCGTAAATATTTTTACGAAAAGCGTTGCAATTTTCAGGTAAGTGTGATATAGTGAAGAAAAGGGAGGTGCTTACATGATTCGCATCAAGTTGAAAGCCGTGCTTGCCGAAAAAGGCATCAAACAAAAGGATTTGGTCGCAATGACTGGGATTCGCCAGCCCACTCTGTCGGGCATGAACAACAACTCCGTCAAGCATATTCCGTTGGACGTTCTGGACAAGCTGTGCACCGTTCTGGACTGCCAGCCCGCAGATCTTCTGGAATTCGTGCCGGATGAGAACGAAAAAAGCCCGGACGCTTGACGCATCCGGGCAGGAGAGGTTATTTCTTGCGAGACTTGTTCACGGTCTGAGGGATGTGCCGCACCTCTTTGACCCTACGCTCCGGGTTGGGCTCTCTCACGATGAGGTCATCCAGTTCGCAGTCAAGGGCCTCGCAAATGAGGTCGAGATCATCCAGGCTGACTCGCTCTGCAAAATCGTGGTACAGCTCATTGATGGTCTGGGAGCGAATCCCTGTTGCACGTGCAAGTTCGCTCTGTGTCATCCGCCTTTCGCCGAGGCGGGTAGACAGCAAAATTCTAATCATAGCCTTTTGTCTCCTTTTACCGAAATTTTAGCCGATATGTACCCGGCTTGTCTGCATTTTGGCAGAAAACTTCATATTTCGGGAGTTTTTTCCGATTTTCGGTAAATTAAGACAGAAAAGCGCCCACACTACCGATGATGGTAACGTGGGCGCTTTTTTCATGTCAGGGTGACATTTGGAATCTCGCAAAACAAAACGAACACATTACCGACCATTTGAATGGTGGTTCTGTGTTCGTTTTGCTCTTGATTGGTGGAGAATAGCGGGATCGAACCGCTGACCTCTTGCATGCCATGCAAGCGCTCTCCCAGCTGAGCTAATCCCCCAGATGTTCGTGCCGTGCCTGACGACGTGATTTATTATATCAGCACATCCGGGAGTTGTCAACTATTTTTTGAAAAATTCTGCAGCAGTTTGTCTGCCATCGGGAAATTGTTTTTGAATGGGTTATTCTCATTCCATCCCTGCGCCGTTTTCCCACAGCCTGCTACGTTTTTATGCAAACAAAAACCCCGCACAAAACAATTGCTTGTCTTGTGCGGGGCCTCTCTAGCTCTTTTACCTGACACAACAAACGCTATGTCAAATCAAACTATCTATCCTATTCAGGAAAGATTAGTTATTAGAGAGTGGGCAGAGTGCCTTTCTTAGTTTCCAGACCGATGGAGCCGCTGCCCAGGGTGTAGATAGCGGACAGGCCGCCCAGGATCTGCATGCCAGCGTTCAGAGCGCCAACAGCAAAGCCCCAGTTGCCGCCGAAGGTGTTGTAGCCCTTGTTGTAAGCCTTATCCAGATTCTTAACAGAGAAGCCGATCACATCGCCGGGAACGTAGTTGCCATCGAACAGCTGGCTCAGAATGGAGTTGGTGTACGCATCCAGGAAAGAGTTGCCAACGATCTTGATCACGTTAGCGGAAACGTTCTGCCAGTTCTCAGTCTTCATAGCAGGAGCCAGGACATCAACCAGGCTACCACCAACAACGTAGGTCATCTCGTTTTCTGCAACAGCAGAGAAGTTTGCAGGCATCATCATAATGAATTTCTCCCTTCAAATTTAGAAAGATATTTGCAAGCCATTTGTTTGGCTTACGTCCCTTACTAGGATGGCAATAATATACCACACTTTCCAGAAATGTTCAAGTACTTTTTTGAAAAAAATGTGAAAAATGTGATAGACTGTGAAAATCCGGTCTCAAAATTCTTACAGAAGCCGCTTTTTTGCACACAGCGACATGGTTTTTTGCGGAATTGGAAGATACTGGAATTTGAAAGGGATCGTGTATGAAAACCGTGATCTATCTGGACGAACTGCTGCTGACGAACTTTCTGGCCGCAGCAGCGCTGCTTTTGGGCGCAGGGCTTTTGTGTGCGCGGCAGTGCAGCGGCCTGCGGCTGATGGCGGGCAGTGCGGCAGCGGCAGCAGCTTCGCTGGGCATTCTGCTGCCGGAGCTGCCCGGCCCTGCAGCTTTCCTTTATAAGGTGTTCACCTGCTGTGCTGCTGTAGCTGCGGCTTACGGCGTGCCGGGCCTGCGCAATTTTGTGCAGCTGTGTGTGTGGTATCTGCTGCTGAACCTGCTGCTGTGCGGAGCCGTGCTGCTGCCCGGAGTGCAAAGCGCAAATCTCTGCGTCTATCTGCCGCTGTCTCCGGGCCGGCTGCTGCTGTGCTGCGGTGCAGTGCTTGCCGTGCTGCGCGGCGTACTGTTCTGCTTTGGCCGTGCAGGCACCCGCTGCTTTGCCGCTGTGCTGGAGCTGGAAGGTGCAGCCCTCTCCGTACAGGCTTTCTGCGACACCGGCTTCTCAGTGCAGGACCCGCTGACCGGGCAGGCAGTGGTTCTGGTCTATTACCCTGCCGTGCGCAGCGCCCTGCCGCAGGAGCTGCGCACATTTCTGGACCGTTATTTTGCCTGTGGCACGGCACCGCCGCCGGAGCTGCGGGTGCGGCTGGTGCCCTGCACCACCATTGCCGGGCACTGTGTGCTGCCTGCCGTTCCGGCCAAGGCCCTGCGCACCAGCAAAGGCAGTGCAGCGGGCATTCTGGCCGCATTCTGCCGCCCGGAAACACAGCAGCCATGGACAGCTCTGCTGGGCAGCGAACTGGCCGTACAGCTGGGCATCCGCTGAGAAGCGTTTGATGCGATCGATACTTATAGATGTACAGGAGGGGTATTCATGTTTCATGTTCTGCACCGGTTCTGGCGTTGGCTCCTTGCACGGCTGGGCTATTGCGGCGGCGCACATTTTCTGGCGGGCGCGCCCAGCCTGCCCCCGCCCCTGACCCCGGAACAGGAAAAAGTCCTGCTGGCCCGTATGGCTGCAGGCGATGCCGCTGCCCGGGACGACCTGATCACCCACAACCTGCGGCTGGTGGTGTATCTTGCCAAAAAGTACGAAAGCAGCGGTGTGCCTGCCGAGGACATGATCAGCATTGGCACCATCGGGCTGATCAAGGCGGTGAACACCTTCACGCCGGAGCGCAGCATCAAGCTGGCCACCTACGCCAGCCGCTGCATCGGCAATGAAATTCTGATGTACTTACGCAAAAGCTCCAACCGCCGTCAGGAAGCCAGCATCGACGAACCGCTGAACGTGGATGGCGACGGCAACGAGCTGCTGCTTTCTGATATTCTGGGCAGTGATGAGAACCAGATCAGCCAGCGGCTGGAGCAAGATGCGGAGCGCGCCGTTCTTCGCCGGGCCGTGGACAGCCTGTCCCCGCGGGAACGGCAGATCATGGAGCTGCGCTTTGGTCTGGCGGACGGCATTGAGCGCACCCAGAAGGAGGCCGCCGACGCACTGGGCATCAGCCAAAGCTACATTTCCCGGCTGGAAAAACGAATCATCCATACCTTAAAAGTACAATTGGAAAACGAATAACGGCTCCCAGTTTTTCCCGTGCATAGTGCTTTGCCCGCAGGGCCATACTCCCGGTGAGAACAAAAACAGACCGGGGGCGTTTGGATGTACAACAAAGTGGAGCTGTGCGGCATGAACACTGCAAAGCTGCCTGTGCTGACCGAAGCCGAAAAGCGGGAACTGCTGGCCCGCGCCCACGCCGGTGATGCAGCAGCCCGGGAACAAATGGTGGAAGGCAACCTGCGGCTGGTGCTCAGCGTGGTGCAGCGGTTCGCCCAGCGCGGCGAAAATCTGGACGACCTGTTTCAGGTGGGGTGCATCGGCCTGATCAAGGCCATCGATCATTTTGACCCCGCCCAGCCGGTGCGCTTTTCCACCTACGGCGTGCCCATGATCATTGGCGAGATCCGGCGTTTTCTGCGGGACAACAATGCCCTGCGGGTGAGCCGCAGCCTGCGGGATACCGCCTACCGGGCCATGCAGAGCCGCGAAGCGCTGGAAAAGCAGCTTGGCCGCGAGCCGACCATGGACGAGATCGCGCAGGCGGCGGGCCTTGCCCGGCGCGAAGTGACCGCCGCGCTGGAATCGGTGGTGGAGCCGATCAGTCTGGAAGAGCCGGTGTACACCGATGGCGGCGATGCGATGTATGTGATCGATCAGGTGCGGGACCCGGACGGCGAGGACAGCTGGATCAGCGGGCTGCAGTTCCGGCAGACCGTGGCCGGGCTGACCCCGCGGGAAAAGCGGATCATGGAGCTGCGCTACCTGCAGGGCAAGACCCAGATGGAGGTGGCGCGGGAGATCGGCATCAGTCAGGCACAGGTCAGCCGGTTGGAAAAAGGCGCACTGAGCCAGTTCCGCACCCGGGACTGAACCTAAAAAAGGCGGCACAGCTTCCGTTTTGTTCGGAAGTGTGCCGTCTTTTATCTGCGGCTGTATTTGCGCCGGGTGGCCGCACCGCCGCGCAGATGCCGCTCTGCCTTATTGCAGGCCAGAACCGCCCGCACCTGCCGGAACAGCTCCGGCTGCAGTGTCCGCAGCCGCACCGCAACATCCTTGTGCACGGTGGACTTGCTGCACCCGAACACCGCTGCCGCCGCACGCACTGTGGCCCGGTTGGCCGCGATATATTCGCCCAGCTGTACCGCCCTCTGTTCGGGGTCTCCCTTCATATTCAGACTCCTCCCATTGTGAACTTATGGTACAGCCTATGCACAGGCCGGGGCAGATATGTTCCGCCGGGGCTTGACTTTTGCGCCGGACGCGCTATACTTTTGCATGGACATAAAAACAGGGGTGCCGAAAGGCTGAGATCCGCGTTTTGCGGAGTACCCTTTTACCTGACCGGACAATGCCGGCGTGGGAGTTTGCAGAACTGTCCGTTCTTTCACAAACCCCGTGCGCCTGCTGGAAAGCGGGCGCATTTTGTTTTTGTGTACTATCGTTCTGAGAAGAGGAATCCCTATGACCAAAACCTATTCCAAGACCCGCATTCTGGTGGAGGGTGCGCTGATGATCGCCCTATCCACCGTTTTGAGCATGATCCAGATCCCGCTCATGCCCCACGGCGGTTCCATTACCCTGTTCAGCATGGTGCCCATTCTGGTAATGAGCTACCGCCACGGCGCAAAGTGGGGCATCATGACTGCTTTCGTCAACAGCCTGATCCAGCTTGTGCAGGGCCTTGGCAATCTGGCATACTGCCAGACCCTCACGGCACAGGTGGGCTGCGTGCTGCTGGACTACCTTCTGGCCTTCACGGTGCTGGGCTTTGCCTGCCTGATTGCAAAGCCTTTCCGCAGCCGCACCGTGGGTGTCGGTGTCAGCGCCTTTGTGGTGTGCCTGCTGCGCTTCCTGTGCAGCTTTCTGTCCGGTTACATCGTCTGGAAGGACTACGACTACGCTTTCAGCTGGATGACTGAGATCGGCTTTCCCGGGATCTCCAGCATGAGCGTGGACGGTCTGTGCTGGCTGTACAGCGCCGTGTACAACGCCACTTACATGCTGCCGGAAGCCATCCTGACCACGGTCCTTGTGGTGATCCTGATTCGTGTCGCACCCCAGATCTTCGACCCGCAGAACGCAAGAGCGTAAGTTTTTTCGCAGTCATTTTTCCCGCCGGGAAGGGCATTTCCCCGGCGGGAATTTTTTTGCAGAAAATCCCAAAAAAGCTGTTGACAATCCGGCAAAGCGCTGGTATAATTACACCTGTCGTCAGGCACGGCACAAACATCTGGGGGATTAGCTCAGCTGGGAGAGCGCTTGCATGGCATGCAAGAGGTCACCGGTTCGATCCCGGTATTCTCCACCAGAAGGAAAAGCACCGCACGGAAACGTGTGGTGTTTTTTGTTGTTACCGACCAAAGGAGAAACTATGAGCTACGCGATCGTATTCAGCAGTAAAACAGGCAACACAAAATTATTGGCAGACGCGCTGCACGCCTGTCTGCCACAGGAAAACTGCTGCTATTTTGGCACCCCGGACCCTGCTGCCATGAAAGCAGACGACCTCTATGTGGGCTTCTGGACAGACAAGGGAAACGCTGACGAAAGCACTTTGGACTTTTTGAAGCAGCTGCACGGCAAAAATATCTTCCTTTTTGGCACCGCCGGCTTTGGCGGCAGTGAGGAGTATTTCAACAAGATCCTGAAAAAGGTGGAGCGTTCACTGGACAGGAGCAACACGGTCTTCGGCCGTTATATGTGTCAGGGCAAGATGCCGCTTTCGGTACGCCAGCGGTATGAGGGCATGAAAAAGCAGCCGATCCATCTGCCCAATCTGGATGCACTGATCGAGAATTTTGACAACGCCCTTTCTCACCCGGATGCAGAAGATCTGGAACGGTTAAAGCAGGCAGTAAAATGATCAAAAGGCAGCGGTTTTCCTCAAACAGAGGAAGCCGTTGCCTTTTTTGCTTAGCGGATAATCCTACGCTCCTGCCTGCGGCTCCGCGGTTCTTATCCCACGCTTCTTTTATAAAAGAACAGGTACTGCTGCACGATGCCTGCTTCCAGCCCGAACTGCGGGAACGGGTCCTGCCCGGCAAACTCGTCCCGGATGAGCCGTTCGATCCAGACATCCACCGGCACACGGCCCACACGGCCATAGCCGAACAGACACACGCAGTTTGCCACCTTTTTGCCCACACCGTCCAGTTCCATCAAACGGGCAAAAAGTGCTTCATCGGGCAGGGAAGCCAGCTTCTTCAGGTCCAGTGTGCCCTCTGCCGCCTGCTGCGCCGCATGCAGCACGTAGCGGGTGCGGTAGCCAAGACCGCACTCCTGCAGCGCCTGCTCCCCGGCACAGCAGAGCGCTTCTGCTGTCGGGAACGCATACACCGGCCCTTCGCTATCGCTGCCCAGCCGCTCGCCAAACCGCTCCGAAAGCAGCTCTACCGCCCTGCGGATAGCCGGGATGCTCTTTCGCTGCGAGATGATGAAGCTGACCAGCATCTCCCACTCATCCTGACGCAGCACCCGGATGCCCCGGCCATATTCCATGGCACGCTGCAGAAAGTCGTCCCGGCTGTCCAGCTTTCCGCGCAGGGCGGCATAGCTGCGGCCAAGGTCGAAGTAACCGTGCCAGAAGGTTTCCCATGCGCCCGGCTCACACCGCACCGTGTAGGTTCCGCTGCGCAGTGGTCTGAGGTAAAGCAGCTGTCTCCCGGAAACAAACCGATACCAGCCCTCCGCCTGCTTCCGGGGGCGAAAGCACTGGCCGCTTTCCAGAATTTTGTCCGGGTCGAAATCATCCCGGATCTGAACCGTTTTCTCTTCCAGCTCCATTGCCCCCATCACAGCTCCAGCTCCCGGTACACTTCGCCTTCCAGCGTTTTCCAAAGGAAAGTCTCCCCTTCCAGTGTCATATAGCTATGTGCACTCCCCTCCTTCGGGATGCTCACAGAACCGGGGTTCAGGTAAAGATTGCCTTCGCCGAACTCTGTCCACGCCGGAATGTGGGTGTGGCCATGCAGCAGGACATCCCCCGGAGCCAGCGGCGGCAGGTTTTTCAGGTTGTGCACATGACCGTGGGTAGCGTAAACGAGCCGCCTGCCCACCGGCAGCACCGCATAGTCGGCCAGAATGGGAAAATCCAGCACCATCTGATCCACCTCAGCGTCACAGTTGCCCCGCACGCACAAAAGCGCCGGCTTCAGCCCGTTCAGGAGCGGGATGACCTCCTTCGGGGCATAGCCCTCCGGCAGGTCGTTGCGGGGGCCGTGATACAAAAGATCCCCCAGCAAAAGCAGCCGGTCTGCTCTCTCCCGCTCAAACGCTTTGATCATGTTTTTGCAATAAAACGCCGACCCGTGCAGGTCGGATGCGATCATCCATTTCATGGCAGGATTCTCCTTATTTTATAAAGTATCTATTTTTATTTTAGCCTCCCGGTGAAAAATGGTCAAGTCTATAAAAGTCATACTTTATTCGTTTGACCTCTTGACATCTGCCGGAAGCCGTGTTATCCTACAGTTAATAAAATTCGTGTGGATTTTTACAGCAGTATGCTACTTTTCGCCACACAATGACTTCAAAAGAGCCATTGTGTGGCTTTTTTGCGTCTGCTTTTATCTTCGAGCAGTCTCGCCCTGACGATTCCGCGGCTGCAGTAATTCATTCCTTTTCTCTACAGGAGCAATGCAAACACTATGAACGAGACCTTTATGAAAGAAAAACCGGTGCTGCCGCTGTTGGTATCCATGGCGCTGCCCAATGTTATTTCCATGCTGGTGAACAGTCTGTACAACATCGTGGACAGCCTGTTCGTGGCCCGCATCAGCGAAGACGCCATGACTGCGTTGTCGCTGGTGTTCCCGATCCAGAATTTTGCCAACGCCATCGCCATCGGCTTCGGTATCGGCATCAATGCCATGATCGCACTGTACCTTGGCGCGGGCGACCACAAAAAGGCCGAGACTGCCGCCACCCACGGTATGGCGCTGAGCCTGATGCACGGCATTCTCATCACCATTGTCAGCATTGTCATCATGCCGGGCTTTTTGCGCCGGTTCACCAGCGACGCAGGCCTGATCGCATCCGGCATCACCTACTCCACCATCGTATTCCTGTTTGCCACCATCAACATGGCGGCACTGGCCTTTGAAAAGATGTTTCAGGCCGTGGGCCGCATGAAGGTGACTATGGCGGCGCTGATCTTTGGCTGTGTGTGCAATATCCTTCTGGACCCCATCCTGATCTTCGGCCTTGGCCCGGTGCCTGCCATGGGCATTGCGGGTGCGGCCCTTGCCACCGGCATCGGCCAGCTGCTGAGCCTGTGCGTTTACCTTTTCGTTTACGTCCGTACTGAGCTGCCTATCCGACTGCGCCGCAGCTGCCTGCGCCCGGATGCTGCACTGGACGGCAAACTGTATGCCATCGGCGTGCCGGCCATCCTCAATCTGGCCCTGCCCTCTCTGCTGGTTACCTTCCTGAACGGCCTGCTGGCGGGCTTTTCCCAGAGCTACGTGGTGGTGCTGGGCATTTACTACAAGCTGCAGACCTTCCTGTATCTGCCCGCCAATGGCATCGTGCAGGGTATGCGCCCGCTCATTGGCTACAATTACGGTGCCAAACAGCACGCCCGCGTGAAAAAGCTCTACGAACTCACCCTCATCATGAGTGCTGCCATCATGGCTGCGGGCACGGTCATCTGCCTGTTCGCTTCCCGCCCGCTGATGCAGCTGTTCACTTCCAACCCCGAAACCGTCGCCATCGGCCAGACTGCCCTGCGCATCATCTGTCTGGGCTTTGTGGTTTCTGCCGTATCCACCACCTCTTCCGGTGCACTGGAAGGCCTTGGCAAGGGCGCAGAATCGCTGGTCATCTCGCTGTGCCGCTACATCGTATTCATCATGCCGCTGGCCGCTGTGCTGTGCCATTTCCTTGGTGCCAACGGCGTGTGGCATGCATTCTGGATCACCGAAGTGCTGTCCGCCATCGTGGCTTACCCGGTGTACCGCAAGGCAGTTGGAAAGTGCTGAGCCTTCTTGAAAGCGCTGGACGGCGAAGGACAAGTAAAATAAAATAGTTTCAAGCAGTTGAGGGAGAGTTTGCCAAAAATCCTCCCTCTTTTTTGTGCATTTTATTTGACAGTACGCAAAAACTGCGGTAAAATAAGGTGTTTGTTTTCCGGCATTTCGGCTGGAAAAGCGCAATTTAACAGAGGATGTGGGAAAAATATGATCGAGACGATCACGGCCGTCAATCAGGCGGTCAACCAATTCATCTGGGGCGTGCCCGCCATGGTGTGCATCATCGGCGTAGGCCTGCTCCTGAGCGTTCGCACGGGCTTTTTGCAGATCCGCAAATTTCCCTACGCCATCAAGATCACCATCGGACGCATGTTCCGCAAAAAAGACGCTTCCGATGGCGCCATGACTCCCTTTCAGGCAGTGTGCACCGCGCTGGCCGGCACCGTGGGCACCGGCAACATTGCCGGTGTGGCAGGCGCGATCGCCATTGGCGGACCGGGTGCCGTGTTCTGGATGTGGTGTTCTGCCCTGCTGGGCATGTGCACCAAGTTTGCCGAGGTCACGCTGGCGGTGCACTACCGTGAGCGCAGCGAGGCGGGCGAATGGGTAGGCGGCCCCATGTACTACATTAAAAACGGCCTGAGCAAGCATTGGCAGTTTCTTGCTGTGCTGTATTCCCTGTTTGGCGTGCTGACCGTGTTTGGCACCGGCAATGCCACACAGGTAAATACCATCGTTGCCGCTATCGATACCGCTCTGCTGGAGTACGGCGTGGTGGGCGGCGGTGCGCTTTCTACCCTGAACCTCGTGGTTGGCATCGCAGTGGCCATGCTGGTGGCCATGGTGCTGCTGGGCGGCATCAAGCGCATTGGCAGCGTGAGCGAAAAGCTGGTGCCCTTTATGGCTCTGTTCTACATCGTGCTGTCCGTGGGCGTTATGGTGCTGAACTTTGAGCGCCTGCCCTATGTGTTCGAGTCCATCATTGCGGGTGCGTTCAACCCGGCAGCGTTCACCGGCGGCACCATCGGCAGCCTGTTCGTCAGTATGCAGAAGGGTGTGTCCCGCGGCATTTTCTCCAACGAGGCCGGCCTTGGCACCGGTTCCATTGCCCACGCCTGCGCCGACACCAAAAAGCCGGTCAAGCAGGGCATGTTCGGCATCTTTGAAGTGTTTGCCGATACCATCGTCATCTGCACCCTGACTGCCATGGTCATTCTGTGCAGCGGCACCACCGTGAACTACGGCACCGCTGCCGGTGCAGAGCTGACCATCAGCGGCTTTACCACCACCTACGGCGGCTGGGCTTCCATCTTTACCGCCGTGGCCCTGTGCTGCTTTGCTTTTTCCACCATCATCGGCTGGGGCCTGTATGGTTCCCGGTTCCTGGTGTTCCTGTGCCGCAGCGATAAGGTGGCAAAGCCCTTCTTTCTGGTCTACTCCTTTGTGTCCATTCTGGGCGCAACGATGGATCTGGGCCTGCTGTGGAGCATCGCCGATACCTTCAACGGCCTGATGAGCATTCCGAACCTGCTCGCGTTGCTGCTGCTTTCCGGCACAGTGGTCAGGCTGACCAAAGAATTTTTTGCATCGGAGGGCTGATTGCCCACAACAAAAAGAGGCTGCTGCAAAACAGCTCTCCAAAAACATTGTACGAAACCCGGAACTTTTTCAGGGCCAAAACGGCTCCAAAAAGGTTCCGGGTCTTTGATTTTTCGCAATTTCCCTGCGCAGGCTGCTACCGCATTTTTTCAATCCCCTTATTCTGCCCGCGTCCGGCTCTTTTCAACCCGGACAGTTCATGTTACAATATACATTAGAAATAAAAAATGAATTGAGGGAATGAACCTTGGATTTTTATGGTACCATCGGCCCGGCCTGCGCACAGCCGGCGATCTTGCAGCACATGGTGGAAGCCGGCATGACCGGCATCCGCATGAATCTTTCCCACGGGCCGCTGGCGGCGCACACCGACTGGCTGGCCATGATCCGCGCAGCCGGCATCCGTCAGCTGCTGATCGACCTGCAAGGGCCAGAGCTGCGCATCGGCACGCTGGCAGAGCCTGTTGCTCTGGTTGAGGGCAGCTCTGTACGCCTTGGCGCAGACGGCGTACCTTGCCCGGCAGCTCTGGTACAGGCGGCTGCGCCCGGACAGCAACTTCTGCTGGACGACGGCAAGCTTCTGGTGCAGGTCACACAGGCATTGCCGGAAGCCCTTGTGTGCACCGTGGTGCGCGGCGGCACCCTGCAGAGCCGCAAAAGCATTGCTGCACCGGGCCTTGCGGTGCCCTCGCCTACCCTGACGGAGGAAGACCTGCAGAACCTGAAAATTGCAAAGCAGTGCGGTGTTACCGGTGTGATGCTGCCTTTTGTGCGCGGCAAAGCAGATATTCTGGCCCTGCGCCATGCGCTGGAAGAAGCCGGGGCTGCGGATATCCGTATCTTTGCCAAAATTGAAAACATGACCGGTGTGCGTGCCCTGCCGGAATTCATCCACCTTGTGGATGAGGTGGTGATCGCCCGCGGAGACCTTGGCAATGCCATGCCGCTGTGGGAGCTGCCCCGCTGCCAGAAGCAGCTTTCCGCCGCCTGCCGGGCTGCAGGCGTGCCCTTTATGGTAGTGACCCAGATGCTGGACAGCATGTGCACCCGCGCGGTGCCCACCCGTGCCGAGGTGAGTGACATTTACAACGCCGTGCTGGACGGCGCGGCCAGCGTGATGCTGACCGGTGAGACTGCTGCCGGACAGTACCCGATGCAGGCCATGGAATATCTGGTGCGCACAGCGCAGACAGCCCTTGCCTGACCTTTGCGGAGTTTTTGCGCAAAAGGGATGGCGCATTGTGTCAGAATACAGTATAATAGACGTAAATATTTCTTGTTCAGAAAGGTTTTTTGCTATGGGAATCGTTGTGCTCGGTGCTGTTTTTGTGGATATCAAAGGCTATCCCCTTTCCGCCTATATTCCGGGCGGGCGCAATGCCGGCCGCATTGAGCAGGTACACGGCGGAGTGAGCCGCAACGTGGTGGAGGATATCGCCAATGTAGAGCTGCGCCCTACCTTTGTCAGTCTGGTGGACGACACCGGCATGGGACAGGATGTGATCAACAAGCTGGAGAACCACAAGGTGAACACCAAGTACATCCAGCGCGTGCCGGACGGCATGGGCACCTGGCTGGCCATCTTTGACAACGACGGCGATGTGCATGCAGCCATTTCCAAGCGGCCGGACACCACTCCCCTCACCGGCCTTTTAAAGGAAAAGGGTGACGAGATCTTTGCCGACTGCGATGCCATTGCGCTGGAGCTGGATCTGGAAAAAGATACTGTAAAACAGGTGCTGCACTACGCCAAAAAGTACAACAAAAAGGTTTTTGCGGCCATTTCCAACATGAGTATTGCCATGGAGCGCCGGGATTTCCTGCAGCAGATCGATTGCTTTGTGTGCAACCAGCAGGAAGCCGGGCTTCTGTTCTCCGATGATTACGGCCATCTGGCCCCGGACGAGATGTGCAGGGTTCTGGCCGCCAATGTGCACAGCGCCAACATTCCCAGTATGGTGATCACCATGGGCGGTCAGGGTGCCGTATATGCCCGCGCCAACGGCGAGTGCGGCGTGGTGCCTGCCAAGAAGGTGGATGTGATCGACACCACCGGCGCAGGCGATGCCTTCTTTGCCGGCACCACCATCGGCCTGACCTACGGCAAAACGCTGGCCGAGTCCTGCGAGATCGGCAGCCGACTGGCCGCATCGGTCATCTGCATCACGGAGAACGTCTGCCCCCGCTTCCGCCCGCTGGAATTCGGGCTGAACATTCCGGTGGTGGATTAAAGTAATATCAGAAAGCCGGGCAGACTGCGGTCTGCCCGGCTTTCTTTTTAGGATTCGGGGAAGAGGTTTATATCATGCTTCCAGCACCTTTTTGCCGGTAACTGGATCAGGGATATCAAGCAATGCCAGAATGATGGCCATGCGGATATACACACCATTGTGCACTTGATCAAAGTAGGCGGCACGCGGGTCGTCATCCACATCCTTTTTGATCTCGTCGATGCGGGGCAGCGGATGCAGCACCGGCATATCCTGCGGTGCCTTCTGCAGCAGCGCTTCGTCCAGCTGGTAGCAGCCTTTCAGGCGCAGGTATTCTTCCTCGTTGAAAAAGCGCTCCTGCTGGATACGAGTCATGTACAGCACATCCAGATGCGGCAGCTCGGCTTCAAGGTCAGCCGTTTCCTTATAGATCTGATGGGTCGGCTCCAGCGATTCATTCTTCACATACTGCGGCAGGCGCAGATCTTCCGGCGAGATGAACACGAACCGGTTGCCCTCAAACTGGCTCAGCGCAGCGGTCAGGGAGTGGACCGTGCGGCCAAACTTGAGGTCGCCGCAGAAGCCGATAGTCAAATGATCCAGCCGCCCCTTGCGCTGGCGGATCGTCATGAGGTCGATCATGGTCTGGCTGGGATGCGCGTGCCCGCCGTCGCCTGCATTGATCACCGGCACACGTGCAGAAAGGGATGCCCGCAGCGGCGCGCCCTCTTTGGGGTGGCGCATGGCGATCACATCGGCGTAGTTGCTCACCACGCGGGCGGTGTCCTCCACCGTCTCGCCCTTGCTGGCGGAAGAAAGCTGTGCCCCTGCAAAGCCCAGTGTCTTGCCGCCCAGCCGCAGCATGGCCGATTCAAACGAAAGGCGGGTGCGGGTGGAAGGCTCGTAGAACAGCGTTGCCAGAATGCGCCCATCGCACAGGTGGGCATAGGGTGCCGGGTCGGCCTCCATTCGGTCGGCAAGATCCAGAAGGGCCAGCTGCTCTTCCAGAGAAAAGCTGTTGGGCTCAATAAAGTGTCTCACAGCCATTCTCCTTTCAGCACGAACTTCTCGCGCTCGGCTCCGGTAGAGACGAACTGGATCTCATGGCCCAGCTGCTTTTCCAGAAATTCCACGTAAGCCTTGGCCTCTTTGGGCAGCTCATCCCAGCTCTTGCAGCCGGAGATATCCTTGTTCCAGCCTGGCAGCGTAGTGACCACCGGCTTTACACGGTCAAGGTCGGACAGCGGGTCGAAGCTGGGGACTTGCACGCCATCCAATGTGTAACCGGTGATCACCGGGATCTCTTTCATGCTGCTGAGCACATCCAGCTTCGTCAGGGCGATCTTGTCTGCGCCCTGACAGGTAAGGCCGTAGCGGCTGGCCACACAGTCGAAGGGGCCGACACGGCGCGGACGGCCGGTGGCCGCACCATACTCGCCGCCTGCCTTGCGCAGCTGTTCATTCCAATCCTCGCTCATGGCGTTCTCGGCGGCAAAGGGGCCTGCACCCACGCAGGTGGAGTAGGCTTTCAGCACGCCCACCACATGGTCAAGACGGCAGTTCGGAATGCCTGCGCCCAGCGGCGCATAGGCAGCCAGCGTGTTGGAGCTGGAAGTGAACGGGAAGATACCGTAATCGATATCGCGCATGGCACCCAGCTGGGCTTCCAGCACGATGCGCTTGCCGCTGTCGTGAGCCTGCTGCAAAAATGCACCCACATCACAGATATACGGTGCAAACTGTCCGGCCTGCATCCGGCACCATTCCAGCAGAGCATCGTAGCTCATGGGTTCCTGATGATAGCAGCCACCCAGCTCCAGATTCTTGGATTCCAGAATCATGTGCAGGCGGTCCTGCACGCGCTTTTCGTCCAGATGCAGTAGATCGCCCAGACGCAGGGTCTTTTTGCGGTATTTGTCGCTGTAGGCGTAGGCAATGCCGCGGCGGGTAGAACCAAAGGCCGCACCCTTCTGGGCAAGGCGGTCCTCTTCCAAGCCGTCCTGCACCTTGTGCCACGGCATGGAGATGGTGGCCTTATCTGAAAGTTTCAGGTTTTCTGAGCCTACCTTTACGCCGCGCTCCTCAATGGCATCCATTTCTCCGGCCAGATGGTCGAGGTCGATCACCATGCCCGCACCCAGTACACAGACAACGTCCGGGTGCAGGATGCCGGAGGGCAGCAGGTTCAGGATGAACTTGCCCTGCTCCGTTACAACGGTGTGGCCGGCATTGTTGCCGCCCTGATAGCGGGCAACAACATCGGCATGTTCGGCTAACAGATCGATGACGCGGCCCTTGCCCTCATCGCCCCAATTGATACCAGTAACTGCGGTAAGCATAACTTCTTATTTACCTTCTTTTTCGTTATTTACAATAGCCTGTACCTTGGTGGGCAGACCATAGATGCTGATAAAACCGGTAGCATCACTCTGCTTGTAGTCGCCGCCGGCGGCAAAAGTTGCAATGTCCTCACGGTAGAGGGAATACGGAGACCAGACACCGGCATTGATCATGTTACCCTTGTACAACTCCAGACGCACCTTACCGGTAACGTTTTCCTGCGTGGAGGTGACGAAGGCGCTCAGAGCTTTGCGCAGGGGGCTGAACCACTGGCCGTCATAGACCAGCTCACCAAATGTGATGGCCAGCTCGCGCTTTTTGTGGGCAGTGAGCTTATCCAGAGTCAGAGTTTCCAGCACCTCATGAGCCTTATAGAGAATGGTACCACCGGGCGTCTCGTACACACCGCGGCTCTTCATGCCCACCAGACGGTTCTCCACCACATCGTACAGGCCGATGCCATTGCGGCCGCCGATCTCATTCAGCTTGGCAATGAGGACGGCGGGCTTCATCTTTTCGCCGTTCAGGCTCACCGGCACGCCCTTTTCAAATGCCAGCTCCACGAACTCGGACTTGTCCGGTGCGGTCTTGGGGCTGACACCCAGCTCCAAAAAGCCCGGCTTATCGTACTGCGGCTCGTTGCCCGGGTCCTCAAGGTCAAGGCCCTCATGGCTCAGGTGCCACAGGTTCTTATCCTTGGAGTAGTTGGTCTCGCGGTTGATCTTCAGCGGGATGTGATGTGCCTCGGCATAGTCGATCTCTTCGTCACGGCTCTGGATATCCCACTCACGCCACGGAGTGATGATCTTCAGGTCCGGTGCAAAGTGCATGATGGCCAGTTCAAAGCGCACCTGATCGTTGCCCTTGCCGGTGCTGCCGTGGCACACGGCATCTGCACCCTCGGCACGGGCGATCTCCACCACACGCTTTGCCAGAATGGGTCGTGCAAAGCTGGTGCCCAGCAGATAGCCCTCGTAATCGGCCCCGGCCTGCATGGTGGGGATGACGTAATCCTCCACAAATTCATCGGTCAGATCTTCTACGTACAGCTTGGAAGCACCGCTTGCCTTGGCGCGCTCTTCCAGACCTTCCAGCTCGCCCTTCTGGCCCACATTGCCGCACACTGCAATGACCTCGCAGTTGTTGTAATGCTCTTTCAGCCATGGGATGATAATGGAAGTATCCAGACCGCCGGAATAGGCCAGCACGACCTTTTTGATCTCAGACATAAGAACCGCCTCCGTTCAAACCACTTTATACTTTTGAATTCCCTCTTGCAATTTTTGATTGCGGTGTTATTATACTAGCAAGCAGAGAATGTGTAAAAAGTATCCTGCACATGATCACGATACAAAATTGACATGAAAGAGGGCACGCCGCCATGTATGTGGACTGGGAATATTACAAAATCTTTTATTATGTCGCGAAATATCAGAATTTCACCAAAGCCGCGCGGGTGCTGGGCAACAACCAGCCCAACATCACCCACTCGATGAACCGGCTGGAAAGCCAGCTGAATTGTGTACTGTTCATCCGCTCCAACCGCGGCGTTACCCTTACCCCGGAGGGTGAACTGCTTTACTCCCGCATTGCATCTGCGGCGGTGCAGATTCAGGATGCAGAAGAAGAGCTGAGCGCCAGCGCCACGCTGGAACACGGTGCGATCAGCATCAGCGCTACCGAAACTGCGCTGAACATCTACCTTGCAGAAAAGCTGCGCGCCTTCCACACGGACTATCCCGGCATCCGCCTGCGCATCTCCAACCACTCCACGCCGCAGGCTTTGCAGGCCGTGAAAAACGGCGAGGTGGATTTTGCCATCATCACCACCCCTGCCGAGGTGGAAAGCGGCCTGAAAATGGTGGAGCTGAAGCCCTTTTATGAGGTGCTTGTGGGCGGCAGGACCTTTACTGCCCTTTCCAGCCAGAACCTTTCGCTGAAGGAGCTGAACAATTATCCGCTGATCTCCCTGAGCGACGAAAGCATGACCCGCGCCTTTTACCGGCAGTTCTTTCTGGATCACGGTGCGGTGCTGAAGCCGGATACCGAGGCTGCCACCACCGACCAGATGCTGACCCTTGTCAAAAGTGAGCTGGGCATTGCGTTCCTGCCCCAGCCCATGGCACAGGATGCACTGGCCCGCGGTGAGATCGTGCAGCTGCATCTGCAGGAGATCATCCCTCAGCGCTCCATCTGCCTTGTGTACGACCATCACCGTCCGCTGAACACGGCAGCCCGCAAGTTCCAGCAGATGCTGACCAAGGCGGCCCCCAAATGCCCGGAACACAGATAACCGCCGGGCCTTTCCCTGCAAACTGATCTATACGGGACTGTTGCAAAATAGCTCTCTGAAAAAACAATGCACAAAACCCGGAACCTTTTCACAGCCAAAACGGCTTAAAAAAGGCTCCGGGTTTTTGATTTTGTGCTATTTCTTTGTGCAAGTTGCTATCGCATTTTTATTTTGCAACAGTCCCCTGTTTTATTTTTACTTTTCCTGGATCTGTTTGCCGGTGAGGTGTTCAATGGTGATCTCGTAAAGCTGCACGGCCTTGATGTCCAGCGCAATTTCCTTTTCCACCTCTTCCTTGCCGGGGTAATACTTCATGCCAAGCTCCCGCACGCGGGCCTCGGTAGCAGCAGCATCGTCGATCAGATGGCAGCGGCCAAACACCACGGTGCTCTGCACATAAGGTGCCCAGTCGCCCGGCTCAAAGTGTTCGTTGCCGTAAACGGTAAAGCATACCTTATCATTCTGTTTCAGCGCGTCCACCTTCTGGCCGGACTTTGCACCGTGGAAGTAGATTTTGTCGTGCTCCTGATCGTAGTAATAATTTACCGGGATCGCAAAGGGATAGCCGTTGTCGCCGTTCACTGCCAGCACGCCCCGCCGGGACTGCTGCAGCAGGTGCTTTGCAGCTTCTTCCGGGATGGCGCGGCTGGCTCTTCTCATGGGTCTGAACATTTTTGTTTTCTCCATGTATCGCAGGTTTGCGGTGCGCACTCATGCACCCTTGATAATGCGGATGAGGGTCTTATCCAGCTGGATGGTGCGGTTCCACGGGTTCAGGATGATGCCGCTGATCTCCGGCACGGCAAGCGCTGCATCAAACAGCTTTTCCATATCCACAAGAAAGGTGGACTGCACCGGCTCGGCTCCCTTCATTTCCTCGTCAAAGCTGGTGAATGCATACCACCAGCTTGCGCCATCGGCCGTCCGGATGGCCCGCAGCTGCATCTGTTCACTGCCCAGATTGGGCTCCACCGCCACGACAAGCTGGCCATGCTCCTTTATGCGCCGCCGGATCACGGTAAGGGTGTGGGCCAGCTGTTCCTGTGTGGGCTCCTGCTGCAGGGCGGCTACCGCCTGCTCGATCTTTTCGTTGCCGTTCAGGCCCTTGTCTCTGGGTTGATTCATTGAGGTTGGTTCCTTTCTATTGTATTTTGGCAGAGGGAATAAGCGCAGCTCATCACAGCAGCAGATCGAACAGGCCGATCATTACCGGCATAGACACAATGGAAAGCAGAGTGGTCAGCACATACAGCGCGCTGGAATGCGCCGCATCGCGGTCATAGAGCTGAGCCATGGAGGTAACAGTAGCACAGGCAGGGGTGATGGCGGCAAGGTAGACCGTCATCAGGATGTTCTTGCCGTCGGCCACCCAGCTGGATGCATGGCAGACCCACAGCAGCACCAGAACCACCAGCGGGCATACCACCAGACGCAGCACTGTGGGCAGATAGTTGCGGCGGGTGCAGAACACCTCCCGCAGCGGCTTTTCTGCAATGGCCATACCGGCCAGCAGCATGCCCATCGGTCCCATCATGTTGCCCACTGTGCTCATGGTATTCTGCAGCGGTGCAGGCAGCACCACACGGAACCAGTACAGCAGTGCACCGGCTGCAATGGCGATCATGTTGATATTGGTGAGAACCTTTTTCCAGTCCAGCGCACTGCTGCCCTGCAAAAGGGAACTGGCGTGGGTCCACAGCAGCACCAGCTGCACAATGATGAATGCGCAGGAGTAAATGACATACGCATCGCCCATCAGAGCCTTGACCAACGGGATCACCAGTGCAGCGGCGTTGCTGTAGATCACATTCACCTGCTCCACGGCATCCAGCTTGAGCGGGCGGCTCAACAGGGCGCTGAGCACCAGCAGCACTACATGGATAGCCGCCGCAATAGCCATGGAGTACAAAAGGCCCTTGCGGATCTCCGGCGTATCGTCGATCTGGAATGCGTTGATGATCACGCAGGGCGTGACCAGATACACCATGACCACTGAGAGCACCCGGCTGTCGCTGGCCTTCAGCAGCCCTACCTTGACCACAGCATAGCCCATGATCAGAATGAGGAACAGCTGTGCAATCTGCTGCATCAATAACAGACTTATCTCCATTGTTTTTTCCTTTTCCCTTCCCTTTTTCAAAACCCAAAGGGAGAGCCGCCTTCCGCAAGGCAGCTCTCCCCTTTTTCTGATTTTATTTGCCGCTCGTCAGCCGCGCCACATGCAGCGCCAGATAGGCGGTTTCCTCGTTGGGCAAAAACACGCCGTACTTGCGCAGCACAAAGGTGCGTATTTTTTCCGCGCAGGTCACCGCTGCCGGATAATTCTGCTGCATCTGCTGGAACAAAAAGTCGTCTTCGCTGTCCATCAGTTTGCCGGAGAAGAACCGCTCGGCAAAATACTGCAGGTGGCTCACGAACCGTGCATAGTGGATGCTCTCGGTGCTCACCGGGCAGTGCATACTGTAGGTGACAATGTTGGACAGCTCACCGATCAGCTGCGCTGCCCGCATGGCATCGTAGCCGGCCTGCGGGTCCTGCCGGGCGTTGACGATATGGAAGGCGATGTTGCCTGCCTCTTCGTCCGGCAGCTCGATGCCAAGCTTTGCCTTTACCTTCTGCAGGCCGCGCTGGCCCACCGCGTACTCCTTGGGATAAAAATGCTTGATTTCCCAGAAGATGCGGTTGGTCACCACAAGACCCTTTTGCTGGCGCTCCACTGCAAAATGCAGGTGGTCGGTCAGCAGCAGATAGATGTGCGCCGAAAGCTTGACTCCCAGCGACTGCTCTGCGTCGTCCACAATGTCCTGCGTCAATTCCAGATAGGATGCCGGAATGCTGGAAAACAGCTCCAGCATAGGCTGTGCGTCCGGGTTGGACAATGGAAGGAACACGCGGTCTGAGGGCTGCCGTTCAATGGGCTCGCCCGCCTTACGGCCATAGCCGATGCCCTTGCCCAGCAGGATGGATTCCTCGCCGCTGTCATCCTGCACCAGCACAACACTGCTGTTCAGCACCTTCTGAATGTGCATCGGTCCCTCCTCCTTCCGTTGAAACCTTAAGACTGCCGCTTAGTCCAGATCTTCGCCGTTGGAAGCAATGACCTTCTTGTACCAGTAGAAGCTGTCCTTACGGCTGCGGGCCAGAGTACCGTTGCCCATATCATCCTGATCCACATAGATAAAGCCATAGCGTTTGGACATCTGGTTGGTGGATGCAGAGATCAGGTCGATGGGTGCCCATGTGGTGTAGCCCCACATCTCAACACCCTCATCGATGGCCTTGCCCATTTCGCTGATGTGCTGGCGGAAGTACTCTACACGGTAGGGGTCGTGGATGGAGCCGTCGGCCTCCACCACGTCCTTGGCACCCATGCCGTTCTCCACCACCATCAGCGGCTTGCGGTAACGGTCGTACAGCTCGATCAGGCTGTAGCGCAGGCCCTTGGGATCGATCTGCCAGCCCCAGTCGGTGGAGGGCAGATACGGGTTCTTGACACCCAGCACGGTGTTGCCGGGGGTACGCTCTGCGTTCGGGTCCACAGACTCGGTCATGGTCATATAGTAGCTGCAGGAAACAAAGTCCACACAGCCTGCCTTCAGGGTGGCGGCATCCTCGGGCAGCATTTCCACATGGATGCCCTTGCGCTCGAACATCTTGAGGATCAGGCGGGGGTACTCGCCCCAGACATGCACATCGGCATAGAACAGGTTTTCCAGATTCTTTGCCTGAGTAGCCAGCTCATCATCGGGTGCGCAGGTGCGGGCATAGGTGGTGAGCTTGGTCAGCATGCAGCCCACCTTGCTGCCGGGGATGATCTCGTGGCAGTCCTTTACTACCATAGCGCTGGCCACCAACTGGTGGTGCAGGGCCTGATAGCAGGTCTCCAGCATCTTATCCTCGGGCACGCGGCTGGGGATGATGCCGGCGGTGGTGAACGGGTGACGGATCACGCTGTCCACCTCGTTGAAGGTGAGCCAGTACTTGACCTGATCCTTGTAGCGCTCAAAGCACGCATGGCAGAACTTTGCAAAGCAGTCGATCACGCGGCGATCCACCCAGCCATTGTACTTGGTGGCCAGTGCCAGCGGCATTTCGTAGTGGCTCAGCGTGACCAGCGGCTCGATGCCGTTCTTGTGCATCTCAGCGAACAGGTCGCTGTAGAACTGCAGGCCCTTTTCGTTCGGCTCTGCTTCCTCGCCGGTGGGGAAGATGCGGGTCCATGCAATGGAAACGCGCAGCATGGTAAAGCCCATCTCGGCAAACAGCTTCAGGTCTTCTTTGTAATGATGGTAGAAGTCGATGCCGCGGCGCTTGGGATAATAGGTATCATCCGGGTCGGCCATGGCGGCAGCAATGTGTGCGTCGTCCATGGCAACATGGGACTTGTAATCCTTCACGTCGGTGTTGGGCTTGTAGGTGGCAACATCGGCCACGCTGGGGCCTTTGCCATCCACGTTCCATGCGCCCTCTACCTGGTTCGCGGCAACAGCGCCGCCCCAGAAAAAGCCTTTGGGGAAACTCATTTATTTGCCTCCAGTTTCAGCAGTGCGGCACCGGGCACCACAGCGCCCTCGGCCACAGTCTTGATGGTGAACTCATCGGCGTTGGTCACGACGATGGGGGTAGTTACATCATAACCGTCTGCTTTGATTCCGTCAAGGTCAAACTTCATCAGCAGCTGGCCCTTCTTGACAGTCTCGCCGTCCTTGACCTGCGGGTCAAAGCCCTTGCCATCGCGCTTGACGGTGTCCATGCCGATGTGCATGAGCAGTTCAGCACCGGCATTGGTCTTCATGGAGATGGCGTGCTTGGTGCCGAACACGGACTCGATCACGCCGTCAGCGGGAGCGTACAGCTCACCCTTCTCGGGCACCACGGCAATGCCGTCGCCCAGGATCTTCTGGGAGAAAACTTCATCCTTGACCTCTTCCAGAGCAATGGCCTTGCCCTGCAGGGGGCTGCTGATGGTGGAATCCGCAGCTGCTGCGTCTGCAGCAGTCTCGGGAGCGGGTGCAGCGGTCTCATCCTCTGCGGGGGTCTCGTCCTTATACAGGAAGAAGGACAGTGCGAAGGAAACAACAACGGAGATCACCAGACCAACTGCAGCCCACAGGATGTTCTTGCCGTTATCCGGGTCAACGAACATGGCCATGCCAGCCAGACCGGGACCCATGGCAACGAATGCCTTGACCTTCATCAGGCCAACGAACAGACCGCCGATGAAGCTGGAGGCCACAACGGACATCATGACCTTCTTGTGCTGCAGGGTAACACCGTACAGAGCAGGCTCGGTGATGCCGAACAGGCCGGAGATGCCAGCGGAGATCGCGGTAGCGCGCAGGTTCTCGTCCTTGGTCTTCAGTGCAACGCCCAGGCAGGCACCGCCCTCGGAAATGTTGTGTGCCAGAGAAGCAGGCATGTACAGCATTTCAAAGCCGGGGTCGGAAATAGAAGCAACTGCGTAGGGGACCAGAGCCTTATGCATGCCCATGGAGATCATGAAGGGCAGCACGGCAGCCAGCAGAGCAACGGCCAGCCAGCCCAGCGTGTTGTACAGAGCCAGGATCACGGTGGTCAGCAGAGCACCGATGTTGTAGCCCAGAGGTCCGAGGACGACCAGTGCCACAGGGAAGCCAATGCCGAAGCACAGCATGGGCACAAAGAACACGCGGATGGCCTTGGGGCACCACTTGTTGGCCCACTTTTCAATAAAGGACATGAAAATGACGGTCAGGATAGCCGGGAATACCTGTCCGCCATAAGCGATGTTCTGCAGCTTGATGCCGAGGAAGTAAGCACCGCCCTCGGTAGCCAGCAGAGCGGAAACGCTGGGGTGGATCATGGCAGCAGCCAGAGCCACCGACACCAGCTTGTTGCAGTCGAACTTGGTTGCAGTGGTGAAGGCGACCATAACGGGCAGGTAGTACAGAGCTGCATCTGCCACGCCGACAAACACCTTATAGGCGATATCTCCGCTGCTCATCAGGCCCAGAGTGCTCAGCAGCACCATCAGAGCCTTCAGAACGCCTGCACCTGCAATGGCGGGGACCAGCGGCTGGAAGATGCCGACCATGTAGTCCAGAATAATGCCGCCGATCTCTTTTTTGCCCTTGGGGGCAGCGGGAGCTGCAGCCTGACCTGCGTTGAAGGTGCCCAGCTTGAGCAGCTCATCGTACACTTCGATGACATCGTTGCCGATGACCACCTGACACTGCGGGCCGCTGGAAATAACGCCCATAACACCGGCAGTCTTTTTCAGGGCTGCAGCATCCACCTTGGAGGTGTCTGCCAGAGTGAAGCGCAGGCGGGTGGAGCAGTGCTCGACCTGCACAACGTTCTTCTCGCCGCCAACCAGACGCAGCACGTCGGAGGCAGTCTGCTTGTAGTTCTTCATTTTGTTCTCCTTTATCTTGTGTGTGGTGGCATTTCCCTGGCGCCCGGCCGAAGCGGACAAAAGAAAAAAGACCCAACAGAATGACCCCGTGTACAATTTCTCCCGGAATCATAGTATCTGGCTACAATTCACCCAAAAGAAAAGGTATTTGTCATTCCATCAGATCCTGCCTGCATTACCAGTAACATGTCCAACTGGATATTGTGGTATTAGTATATCAATCCTCTTTTCGTTTTTCAATATGACTTTTTCACAAAATAACTCTTAAAAAATTATGAAGTTCGCACATTCATTTGTTTTTTCACATAGCTGTCGGTGTGTGCTCGTGTACTCCTTTCACCGCCTGCACTGATGCCGATTGCGCATTGCCGCCGATGTGGCATCCAGTGAGCCTGCAGAGCCGGGCCGTGAGGTGCGCTGCCCCGGCATGGGCGAGCACCGCAGCCGCAAGGAGAACATGGAGTTTGGCATCCCGGTAGCCGAGGAAAAGTGGGCCGAAGTGCTGGCGATGTGATGCAATGTTAAAAGGGGTGTCTCTTCGGCAGACAGAGAGACACCCCTTTTCTTTTTATCTGTGGTTTTCCGCAAATATCCGGCCCAGCTGGGACAAGATATCATGCGGCAGCATTCCGTACTCGCCAAGCGCAGCAGCGGCACGGTCGGCAGCGGCACCGTGCAGATACACCGCGCAGGCCGCAGCTTCGTATGCAGGCAGGCCGCAAGCCAGCAGGGCCGCCGTCATACCGGCCAGTACATCTCCGCTGCCGCCCCGGGCAAGACCGGGGTTGCCGGTAGAGTTTGTGCACACGCGGCCATCTGGTGCAGCCACCACGGTACGGCAGCCCTTGAGCACCACCACGGCGTTCCATTTTTCTGCATACTGGCAGGCAGTATTTTCACGGTCCGCATTGATCTGCGCCACCGAAAGCCCGGTGAGCCGGGCCATCTCGCCGGGGTGCGGGGTCACGATCAGCTCTCCCGCCGGGTGTGGCAGCGTTTTGCCCTCAGCCAGCAGCTGCGCGGCGGCGTTCAGGCCGTCCGCATCCAGCACCGCGCTGCCTGCAAAGCCGGGCAGCAGCTTCTGCACCAGCGTGCGTGTCTCTGCCGCGCGGCCTGTGCTCTGGGCTGTACCGCCAAGGCCCGGGCCCAGCAGCAGCACCGTCGCCTTCTGGCGCTGGAGCTGTGGAATGCTCTCCGGTGAGATGCCGCCTTCGGCCCCCGCCACGCAGGGACACAGGCAGCATTCCGGCAGGCGGGCCACCGCAGCTGCCAATACCGGCTCCACGCTGGCCAGCGTTACCATGCCCGCACCGGTGCGCAGCGCACCCTCGGCAGCAAGCAGGGCCGCACCTCGGTAATATGCGCTGCCTGCCACAGCCAACACGGTGCCAAAGCTGCCCTTGTGGCTGTCGCGCGGGCGCGGCGGGATGTTGTGCCAGACAAATTCGGATGTGATCTCGGTTGACATTTTATGCTTCCCCCTGCACCAGTTTGCGGATCTGCTTTTCCACATTCTGCACTTCCTCATGGAACATGCGGGCGGAGACACGCAGCGCGCCGTGGCCCAGAATGATGATCTGCTCCATGCCGTCGGAAGTAGCCACACGCACCCGCCGCCCCTTGCCGATCTCATGAGTAACGTGCTCGATGAACATATCGGCGGTTTCGGCTTCCTTGGTGTAGACCACATGGATATTGTGGTACTGCTCAATGCTGCCGGGGCTGCCCGGCACACGATAGGCATCGAATACAAGAATAAGATTGCACTTCTGGTAGCCCTGATAGTTGCACAGAATATCCATCAGCTTGTGACGGGCCGCTTCCAGACTGTCCTTTGCAAGGGCGTTCAGCTCATCCCACGCAAAGATGATATTGTAGCCGTCCACCAGCAGATATTCGGGCAGGATTTCCCACTGCTGGGCATCAAAATCCGGGCGTTCCCGCTTTTGCACCGGGCGGAATGCCGCCAGCGGGTCCCGTTTGATGGGGCCATAGGTGCGCTCGAAGATTTTGAGCAGCTCGGCATCCTCTTCCAGTGTTGCGCGGTAAGCCGCTGTCCGGCGCTGGGGCACGGCCTGCGTCTCCTGCTCCGGGCTTTTGCTTTTTCCCCAGCCGCTGTCCACATGCATGTGGCTGCGCACCTGATCCCAAGGCACCACAAAGCCCGCGCCATGGGCACAGAACACCGAATCTGCCGGGTTGTCAAGGTCGTGCTCCGGCTCGTAGCCCACAGCTTCAATGATCTCCGCCGCATTGTGGCAGGGCCGGTAGCCGTCCAGCGTCAGGGTCAGGTGTCCCCGGCCCCGGGTATAGCCCACCACCTCCATGGGGTAGCTGCGCATGGTGGCCACCGGTGCAAAACCGGTGAGCACAGCAGCCTCTTCCCCGCTCTCTGGCGGGTCAAAGCTGCCCTCCATGCGCTGGATATCGGTCATGGCACGGCCAAGGTTCTCCACCGGCACTTCCAGCCGAAAGGCATACCATGGTTCCAGCAGCTGGCTTTTGGCCAGCATCAGGCCCTGCCGCACCGCGCGATAGGTGGCCTGCCGGAAATCTCCGCCCTCCGTGTGTTTAAGATGGGCGCGGCCTGCAATGAGGGTGATTTTCACGTCCGTCAGCGGCGCACCGGTCAGCACGCCAAGGTGCTGCTTTTCTTCCAGATGCGTCAGCACAAGGCGCTGCCAGTTCTTGTCCAGCACTTCTTCCCGGCAGTCGGCGGCAAACTGCATCCCGCTGCCGCGGGGCAGGGGCTCCAGCTTGACATGCACCTCCGCATAATGGCGCAGCGGCTCGTAGTGGCCCACGCCCTCCATAGGCTCCGTGATGGTCTCCTTGTACAGAATGCCGCCGGGGCCGAACTCCACGTTCAGGCCAAAGCGCTCTGCCAGCAAACTGCGCAGCACTTCCAGCTGCACCTCGCCCATGAGCTGCACATGGATCTCGCCCAAAGTCTCGTTCCATACCACATGGAGCTGCGGCTCCTCTTCTTCCAGCCGGTGCAGCTTGCCCAGTGCCGCGTGCACATCAGCCCCCTGCGGCAGCAGCACCTGATAGCTCAGCACCGGTTCCAGAACCGGCACATCGCTGTCGCGTTCCGCGCCAAGGCCCTCGCCCGGGCGCGCCTTGGTCAGGCCGGTGACGGCGCATACCTGCCCCGGGCCGATGGCTTCCGCCAGCGTATACTTTACGCCGGAGTACAGCCGCAGCTGGTTTGCCTTTTCCTCCCACGGCTCACCATCTGCTTCGCCGGAGAGCTGGGCCTTTACCTTCAGTTCGCCGCCAGTCACGCGCAGCCATGTCAGGCGCGTGCCCTGCTCATCCTGCGACACCTTGAACACCTTGGCACCAAAGGCATCCAGCGCGGGAGCCGGACGGGTATAGCGGTCGATGCCGTCCAGCAGAGCGTCCACGCTTTCCAGTGCATCGTCTTCGGTACGCCGCAGCGCCGAACCGAACCAGCACGGGAACACATGCCGGCGTGCAACGGCCGGGATGAGGTCCGCATCGGTCAACTGCCCGGCATCCAACATCCGGTCCATCAGGTTTTCGTCACACAGGGCCAGTGCTTCGTCCCGGTCGGCCTGCGGCACATCAAAGGCCACAAAGCCCTCGCCCAGACGGTGGTTCAGCTGGGCGAGCAGCTCTTCCCTGCTCTTGCCGGGCAGATCCATCTTGTTCACGAACACAAAGGTGGGCACATGGTAGCGCCGCAGCAGCCGCCAGAGCGTCTCGGTGTGGCTCTGCACGCCGTCGGTGCCGCTTACCACCAGCACAGCATAGTCCAGCACCTGCAGGGTGCGCTCTGTCTCGGTGGAAAAATCCACATGTCCGGGGGTGTCCAGCAATGTGATATCCGTATTGCCCGCCGTCAACAGGGCCTGCTTGGAAAAGATGGTGATGCCGCGCGCTTTTTCAAGCGTGTCGGTATCCAGAAAGGCATCCTTGTGATCCACGCGGCCCAGCTTGCGGATCGCGCCGGAGCGGTAGAGCATGGCTTCCGAAAGGGTGGTCTTGCCGGAGTCCACATGGGCAAGGATGCCCAGAACGATTTGTTTATGCGTTGTTTCCATCCGCTTCTCCTACAATCAAAAATTCATTTTTATTGTAGCACGGATGGGGAAAAAAGAAAAGTTTTTGATTTAGAATGGGGTCGAAACCCAAAAACGCAATTTGTCTTATCGGCTTTTCACGTGAAAAAACAGCTCTGGAAAATCCGCAGATTTTCCAGAGCTGTAAATATAAGAATAACAATTCCGCTATTCATAGCCAAAGCGAACGCGTCGGCTATTTTAATGGTCAATTACTCCACAATGATGCTCTTGCCGGTCATTTCAGCAGGCACGGGCAGACCGATATACGGCAGCATGGTGGGAGCGATATCTGCCAGACAGCCGCCCTCGCGCAGCTTCACATCGCCGCAGCCAACAGCCACAAAGGGCACCACGTTGGTGGTGTGTGCGGTGAAGGGGGTGCCGTCCGGGTTCATCATCTTCTCGGCGTTGCCGTGGTCGGCGGTGATGAAGGCGCAGCCGCCGGCCTTCAGCACAGCGGACACCACCTGATCCACAGCGGTATCCACAGCCTCAACGGCCTTGACCGCAGCATCGAACACGCCGGTGTGGCCCACCATATCGCAGTTTGCGAAGTTCAGGATCACCACATCGTACTTGCCGCTCTCGATGCGCTTGACGCACTCGGCAGCAACCTCGGGGGCGCTCATCTCGGGCTTCAGGTCATAGGTGGCGACCTTCGGGCTGGGGATCACGCAGCGGTCCTCGCCCTCGTAGGGAGCCTCCACGCCGCCGTTGAAGAAGAAGGTGACGTGAGCGTACTTCTCGGTCTCGGCAATGCGCAGCTGAGTCTTGCCATTCTCGGACAGGTACTGGCCCAGAACGTTCTTCAGCTCCACAGGCGGATAGGCGACCTCGCAGTTGGGCATGGTGGCATCGTATTCGGCCATGCAGACATAGTTCACCTGCTTGCGGCCGCCGCGGCGCTCAAAGCCGGTGAACGCATCGTCGCAGAAGATGCGGGTCATCTGGCGGGCACGGTCGGGGCGGAAGTTCATGAAGATGACGGTGTCGCCATCCTGCACGCGGCCGCCCTCACAGGTGACGCAGGGCAGAACGAACTCATCGGTCTTGTCTGCTGCATAGGATGCCTCGATGGCCTCGGCAGCGTTGGCGGCATGATTGCCCTCGCCGTAGACAAAGGCAGCATATGCCTTCTCTTCACGATCCCAGTTGTTATCGCGATCCATGGCGTAGTAACGGCCGGAGACGCTGGCGATCTTGCCGATGCCCAACTCGTCCAGCTTGGCCTGCAGGTCGGCCAGGAAGCCCTTGCCGGAGTGCGGGTCGGTATCACGGCCATCAGTGATGCAGTGCAGGTAAACGTTCTTTGCACCCAGATGTTTTGCCATTTCCAGCACGCCGAACCAGTGGTCTGCGTGGCTGTGCACACCGCCGGTGCCCACCAGACCCATCAGATGGATGGCCTTGCCGGCATCGATGGCAGCCTTCATGTTCTTGACCAGAACCGGGTTCTGGAGCATCTCGCCGTCCTTGATGGACTTGGTGATGAGGGTGAGCTGCTGGTACACGATGCGGCCAGCGCCCATGTTGGTGTGGCCAACCTCAGAGTTGCCCATCTGGCCCTCGGGCAGACCGACGGCCATACCGGAAGCGTTGATGGTGGTCATGGGATATTTTGCCATCAGAGCATCGAGGTGGGGTTTCTTTGCGGCGACCACGGCGTTGCCGAAGGTCTCCTCCGGCACCCAGCCGAAGCCATCCATGATGCACAGAAGAACAGGTTTCTTTGCCATAAAATTGAATCTCCTTTGAATTTAACAAATCAGCGCCCGGCACAGCGCTGGAAATGCGGCGCAGCCGGGCGCTGAAACAGCTGATTTAAACCGTCGATCAGCCCTTGGTGGCTGCGTTGACGATCACTGCAAAGTCGGGAGCCTTCAGGGATGCGCCGCCGATCAGGCCGCCGTCCACATCCTTTTTGCTCAGCAGCTCCTCGCAGTTCTTGGCGTTCATGCTGCCGCCGTACTGGACAGTGGTAGCCTCAGCCACAGCCTCACCGTACACCTCGCCGATGACCTTGCGGATCTGGCCGCAGACTTCCTCAGCCTGATCGGCGGTAGCGGTCTTGCCGGTGCCGATGGCCCAGATGGGCTCGTAAGCGATCACGACATTTGCCATCTGCTCAGCGGTCACATCACGCAGAGCGATCTTGGTCTGCATACGCACCAGCTCTTCGGTCACGCCCTCTTCGCGCTGCTGCAGGCTCTCGCCCACGCAGATGATGACCTTCAGACCGGCGTTCAGAGCAGCCAGAGCGCGCTTGTTCACGGTCTGGTCGGTCTCGGCGAAGTACTGGCGGCGCTCAGAGTGGCCCACAATGACGTACTCCACGCCCAGATCTACCAGCATGTCAGCGCTGATCTCGCCGGTGAAAGCGCCGGACTTCTCGAAGTGAACATTCTCAGCACCCACATGGATGTTGGTGCCCTTGGTCTTTTCCACAGCGGTGACCAGATCGGTATACGGGGTGCAGATGACCACCTCGCAGCCTGCGTCCTGCACGGCGGGGACCAGCTCGTCCACCAGAACAGCAGCCTCGGAGGCAGTCTTGTTCATCTTCCAGTTGCCTGCAATGATAGCCTTACGCTTTGCCTTATCCATGATACTCTATCTCCTTTATTTACCTTCTATCGTGCAGAAAGCTCTGCACAAACAAAAAGATGCGGCGGCGCTAAAGCCGCCGCACCCATTATGATGCCGGGATCAGATTATGCGTTCTGAATGACTGCGATGCCGGGCAGCTCCTTGCCCTCCAGATACTCCAGAGAAGCGCCGCCGCCGGTGGAGATGTGGGTCATCTTGTCGCCCAGACCCATCTGCTGCACAGCTGCTGCGCTGTCGCCGCCGCCGATCACGGTGGTAGCGTCGCTCTCAGCCATAGCCTTTGCAACTGCCAGAGTGCCAGCTGCCAGAGTGGGGTTCTCGAACACGCCCATGGGGCCGTTCCACACAACGGTCTTGGATGCCTTGACAGCATCGGCAAACAGCTTCATGGTCTCGGGGCCGATGTCGCAGCCTTCCATGTCAGCCGGGATCGCGGTGACGGGAACAACAGTGGTCTCAACCGGAGCGTCGATGGGATCGGGGAAGTCCTTGATGCAGACAGCATCAACGGGCAGCAGCAGCTTCACGCCCTTCTCCTGAGCCTTGGCCATCATCTCCTTGCAGTAATCCAGCTTGGAATCGTCGCACAGGCTCTTGCCGACCTCGTAGCCCTGAGCCTTGACGAAGGTGTAAGCCATGCCGCCGCCGATGATCAGGGTATCGACCTTCTCCAGCAGGTTGGAGATAACATTCAGCTTGTCTGCGACCTTTGCGCCGCCCAGAATAGCGGTGAAGGGACGAACGGGATCGTTCACAGCGTTGCCCAGATACTTGATCTCCTTCTCCATCAGGTAGCCGACAGCGGTATCCTTGATGAAGTCGGTGACACCTGCAGTGGAGCAGTGTGCACGGTGGCAGCTGCCGAATGCATCGTCAACATATGCATCAGCCAGAGAAGCCAGCTCTTCGCTGAACTCAGGCATGTTCTTGGTCTCTTCCTTGCGGAAACGGGTGTTCTGCAGCAGAACGACATCGCCGTTGTTCATGGCAGCAACAGCAGCCTTTGCGTTCTCGCCCACAACGTTGTCGTCGTCAGCAAACACAACGGTCTTGCCCAGCTTTGCGCTCAGAGCCACAGCAACGGGTGCCAGGCTGAACTTTGCCTCGGGGCCGTTCTTGGGCTTGCCCAGATGGCTGCACAGGATGACCTTTGCGCCATCGTTGACCAGCTTCTGGATGGTGGGCAGAGCTGCATTGATGCGGTTCTCGTTGGTGATCACACCGTCCTTCATCGGGACGTTGAAATCGCAACGGACAAGCACCTTCTTGCCGCAGTAGTTCTGATCGTCGATCGTCTTCTTACCTAAACCCATGGTAATAAACTCCTCTCAAGTTTTAATTTCTGAACTAGAGTTTCGCTCGCATTCGGGGGATCTTGCCCCGTTACTCTACTATTATAAACAAAAACCGTGCACATTGCAAGGTAGCAAGATAGATAATAGTTTAACAAACATTTGCCGCTGATGCACGGAAATGTGTGTATTTTGACCGAAAGCCGCAGCCTTACCGTGTTTTCCGGCAGAACATTCCGCAAATGCGGTCATACATTCCCCATATGAACTTCTGGTTCCGCTGATCCCGCTCAAAAATTGCTTCCACACCAGCATAGCCGCTCGCCTTATACTTCCTGAAAATATTCTGCTTTCAGAGGATTATGCTCTGCTTTCCTCTCTTACATCGGTTCTGTCCTCCCATCTTCTTCGACTGCTGTTTCTGCTTCTCAATCTCTGCCAGCAGCTTTGTCAGTGCTGCTTTCAGAATCTGTGCCGAGATTTTTCCGCCTTTGATGCACAGTGCCATCGTTTTTTCGTTTACTTCATCCTGCACCTGCGCCCTCCTTTCCGACCAATGATTTTATTCCAAAGGCATCAGACACTGACTGTGCCTGATACCGGAGGAGCCGTATCGCCAAAGACCGAGCGGAATTTCTTTCTGCACTGGTGCATCATGTAACCGCACTCCCTACGGTATCGGCAGGAAATGCAGGGATGGTCACTGTCCGTTCCCGGACGCTGGCGCATCATACGTTCAAACGAGCTATTCGTAAAGTTCATAGGTTCAACTCTCCTGTTCTGCCATCGGAAGAATCCCACGCCGTTTCAGTTCATGGTATAGGAACTTCCTGCCTTTGTGCGTCCATGCCGTATGCAGCTTTTCCACTGCACTGCCATCACTCCGATGGAGCCGGAAACCAAGGTTTGCAGTATATCCCTTGTCTTGATGCTTTACATTCTCCTCACTTTTCTCTTTATAAAACAGCAATAAGCCTACGGCGGGTCGCACAAAGGCAATCCACCGTAGGCTTGAACTCTCCTTCAATCTTTATTTGCTGCTCCTTTTTGTGGGTCAAAACAGAGCTTCCAAAAGCCTCCTACATATAACCCCCAGGATTTCCCGCTTCTTGCAGTCTTTTCAACAAATAAACTTTTGAAGGACAACTCAAGCTGTCAAAACCCTTTAGTTATCGTAGTTTTTCTTGGTTGACCCTATGCGGTTGTCAAGCAAGGAACAAAAAATTTACAAAAAAATAAGCCCTACAAGGGTTTCAGTCGGTTCCGAACCGATCTGAGCCTTGTAGGGCTTACTTGCGCTCTATACGTTCTTTTCTTGATTATGACTATGCTCCATGGGCATCCATTCTGTTACGCGGCGGATTAACTCTTCTAAATTTAACCGCCCGCTCAGGTGTGGTTTCAGGGCAATCCGCATCAAACGTGATTGGCATTTTCTTTGCCGCTTCCAGTTCTGCGAGTTCTTCTTTTGTAAATGCAAGTTCCTGTTTCAGTTCCATAGACATTTCACTCGTTTTTACCATAATAAAGCCCCCTTTCAAATTCGGTAGCCATTCGTGCCGAAATCAATCTTGTCACATCTGTTTTTGTACCGCTTTCTTCAATTCTTACTCGTTCAGTATATACAACAAATAGTATTTCATTCACCTTTCCGATGAACTGGTCTATATTGCCAATCAATGCACCCTCTGCTTTTTGAGAAATCCGTCCAGCAGAAGTATCGCCTATGGTGTTATATCGATCTTCGTCATAGCTATGATCCTCATCATAGAACTCGATTCGGTCATAGTCAAAGAAGATACGCGCTGCACTCTTAAATGAAATTCCGTGTTTTTTAATATTTATCTGATTTTTATTATCATCGTATTCAAAGGCCATTCCTCCCAGTGAGAAACTAACCATCCTGTTATCTTCCATCGGCCTCACCGCCTCTCTCCGAGCTTCATAATCTCCCTATTATGCTTTCATCTTACCATAAAACGCCTTGCATATCAAGCTGGCAGATGTAAACTTTTCAACATAGATTTGTCCATATTGCTCTTTCTTGGCATCATGCTGTCCTTTAAATCGATGACTTTTTTCTACTGGCAATCCCTTTGCCTCTCGTTGTCTTCACTTCTTCTTCAAGGTAATAGTCACCATGATAGAATTTAGAAACATCCATATCAAGAGCTTCAATTACTCGACACGCCAAGCCAAAAGAAGAAGTCAAAATATTTCTTTCCCCAGATTCCAGCCTTTGATATTGACGTAATGTTATTTTTGCGCGATCAGCAACCTCTTGTTGCGTCAGCCTTAATATTTGTCGTTTTTCCGATAAGACAGCCGCTGCCGTTGGAATTATCGTTTGAAAGCCATCTAAAATTCCGGCACTCATAGTATTAGCTCCCTTTATCACGTCCATTTGGACGTATTATACGACCAAATGGACGTGATGTCAAGTTGTACACTTTTGAGGCAAGAGGGCACTTTGTTCATCTTTTTCAAGCGAAATGATAACTGCATTTTTCTCGGCATCATACCGTCCTTTAAACTGATGGTCTTTTCCTGCCGCCAGACCATTTGCTTCCAGCAATACCTGAATGAACTGTATTCCGTTAATCATCATCCGACACTGCCCATCGGTCAGTAGCCTACCCGGGACCTTAAAGGACATGGGATGCTCCGCAGCACACGGCGTGATTGCAATAGCCTTCCGATCTTTCCTCTGCAAAACGCAGATATAGGCTGGACTTCCAAGAACACGAATAACATCTTTTCCCACGTTCATTCTCCGACTTTCAGCCGGAATTGTCACCAGCAAATTCATAATTCGTCCCGAATTCATGTCTGCATTCCTCTCTCAGCAATCTCATTGCCTGATTGTTGTACGTTTTCAAGCTGTTCCGGTAAATCTGGCGAAGGTATATTTTCAGATTCTTCACGTTGCGGAATCGGTATTGAAGTAGTGCCTGCTTCCCGTTCGGGCTCATCCAATACAGTAGAACTCTGATACCCAATGAAGTCCTCAAACATGTTCATCTGATGATCTGCAATATAGTCATTATAAGATTTTCCGATACGGTTCTTATAGGCATCCGGGAAGAATTTCATCTGCTTTTTCTTCATTTCACCAGTAAGCGGATCCGTATATTCCTGTGGCTTCGGGGTGAACATGATTGCTTCTTCCAAATCAAACAACATACAAAGACCCTGATCTGAATTAGCCACCCGTCCAAGCACTTTATAACGGCATTCCCGATTCCAGTTCATGAGCCTGAAGATATTTTCCACAAATTCCAATGATGTAATATCCTTATTCACCCAATTTTCGTCGTTCTGTCGTGCCCATTCAACAGACGCGCTGTCCTCTTCCGGGCACATAATCAACGCAAGCCGCTTCTTATTGGGGTGCAAAATCGGAAGGACATACTTGATTCCTTCAAAAAGCCGAATGCACGCCATATTAAATTTCATAACACCATATTTTATGCTCACTGCAGGTTTATTCAGCATGGAAAACTGGGTGCGCGGCGGAAGTTCATAGCCATCGAACTTTTCGTACTCCAGTTCTCTTTTATGTTCTTTCCGTATCTGTGCAAGTTCACGAATCAAGGAGATTTCCCGAACGCTCAGTTCCTGCGCCCTGCTTTTTTCTTCCATTCTATAAGTTCCTCCTACATCGACATCAAAAGATCATCCAGTTCACGTTGAACTTCATTTCTGCTTGGAATTGCACCAATCATGGGATTTTCTACGACTTGGCCAGATTCCATCACATCACTAACTGTAATGCTCTGAACCCATTTACTCCGATATAACCGGCATTTCAGATTCATCGAACAATTTTCTTGTTCATACTGATTTTTCCCAGTCAAAATCCGGGACTCATCTAATTCAAAAATCAGAAATTTTGCATTTCCCTGACCCCGGCAGATACCACGGCACTGGTAACGGCAATTCATTTTCCAGTTCAACGTTTGAAGAATCAGGCCAGAAAACGCTCTGGCTGAAAAGGCACTATGAACGTCATTGTCATCTTGCCAGTGCATCGCCGTTGAAGAGCCCTGATCGCTCTTTCGTAAAATCACGACCTGCAGAATCGGATGATAGAACAGTTCCACATATTCGCAGTTGTCCAGCCGGGTGTGGCAAGCCTTGCTGAAACGGATTCCATTTTTAGAAATCGTCATAACCGGGCTGCTTTGATTGATAAAACATATGCCAGATACAGTCAAATAATCAGATGGCAATGCCATATCCAACTTCTTTCCAGACCGCATTTCTGCCATCTTGTTCAGTTTCGCCACCTCTTCCGGCAGATAGGTGCTCAGGCAAAGGCTGCGGTTGCTTTCGGCATTGATACCGTTCCAGTTCGGATGGATACCCACAAAGCCTTTCAATGCTCCCTGTCGGATTACCACAATATCCTGCACACCGCACTTTTTGCTGCTGGATGCCACAAGATGTGCAGCCCGTGCAATCTCCGGCGAAACAATCGCTTCGTGATGTTCCGGGACATAGGCAGAGCAGCGATTCCCATTATTCTTTGTGACCTTGCCCAGCTTGTAGTCCACCACGATGCTCTTCCGGGCTTCCAAATCACCCCAGCGGCGTTCATTTTTCATGATGTTTGCCACCATCATGCCATTCCACTCCTGCTTGCCACGCAGGGTGCTACGCTTCTTCTGCGTCAGCACTGCCGCAATTTGATCGCAGTTATAACCATAGATAAACGCCAGAAAGATAAAACGTACCGTCTTTGCTTCTTCCGGCTCGATCACCAACTGTCCATCCTTCGTATGCCGATACCCCATCAGGTCAGCCACCGGGTACTGCCCTGTCATAATACGCTGGTCATACGAAAGGACCATGCGGCGACTCTTGTTGCCCGATTCCCAATCCGCCAGAAGTGCCTGAATGTCAAGGCTGTATTGGCTGCTTGGATTCAGCGTGTAGATATTCTCTGTTTCAAAGTACACACCGATGGGATGTGCAGGATGCATAGTTTTCAAAGCTGCGATCTGTGTCATGCAATCCGAAAAATTCCGGGCAAAACGTGAAATGCTGGCACAGATAATCAAATCCATCTTCTGGTCTTTGGCATCCCGCATCATGCGCTTAAACGCATCACGTTTCCGCAGCGATGTGCCAGATTTTCCTTCATCGCTGTAAATATCCTGCAAATTCCAGTTTTCCGTTTCTGCAATCTTTTTGGTGTAATACAGAGTCTGATTTTCAATGGAGGAAATCTGTTCTTCGCTGGAGGTGCTGACACGGGCATAAACCGCTACACGCTTCAGGTCGCTGTCATAAATCGACGGTGTCGGTTTCGCCGGACGAAAGTAGTCTTTTGCCGTTTTCTGGCCCTGTTCTGCCTGCTTATGGATTCTGTCCCGAATTTCAGCTTTTCTCTTTTCGGACTCCAAATGCCTACTCTGCCAGTCTGCTCCACACGGCAGCATGTCCACATCTTCTGCTGGGATATGTTCTACGTTCATTTTTCTTTAGCCTTTGTCATTTCATCTTCCAGTCGAATTCTCCACTCAAGATAATCTTTCCTTCGGATTGATGTATATTTTTCGGCCAATTCTTTCAGGTTCTGACGCTGATTCTCAACATCAAGAATCGTGTCAATTCTCTGGTCGTCATCATCTGTAACAATGTCCACCCGCATCGGCAAATCAAACAGATATTTCAGCAGAAAACAGAAATCACAGGTATTCGCTGCAAGGTAGGCCCTTGTCTGTGAAAAAATCAGATTGACGGCGCCCTTTTTGCAATCTTTGAGCAGATGCACCATTTCCGGGCGTTTATAAATTTCCTTATTCCCTGTGATGTCAATATAGACACCAACCAGCCTTTTATCCGCATCATCCCTAAACTTTTCAGCATAGTAGGAACTATGATAGGCCACCACTGCATCCTTGGAGCGTTCCCACAATTTTGCAAGTTTCACATAGCCGCCAACCTTATACTTGCGATCCATTCATAGCACCTTCTTCCGACTGAACACTCCAATACCATCTCCGCTTCTTCTGGTAGCAGCGGATTCCCATTTCCGTTTTTACCATCCGCGCTACTCGTTTGCTGATACCCTCATTATCCAGACGGCAATAAATTTCATTTGCGCTCATATCGCCTTTTTCAAGGAAATGTTTGATCCAGTAGGCAGCCTTCTGTTGCTCTGTATCAAATTTAGGTTCGGCGTCCGGCTGTTGTTTTTCAAAAAGCTGTGGCCTGCATTCCAGCCATCGAAAGCCCTTGTCGGCAGAAATGGAAAAGCAGATGTCTTCTGCCGTAGGCGCAAGACTGTTTTTGATTTGATGTACGATTCTTATATCAGGATTCTCGGTATCTCGCTCCACCTGCAGGACGCTTCGTGCTGCTGCCACAACATCAATACTGCCAAGGCTGCGGTACAGCCCTTTGGAGCCTTCTTTTTTGTTAAGGTGTCCAATCAGAACGATAGCGCAGTCGTAACCAGCAGCCCACATTCCAAGGCGGCGCATGAGTTTCCGTGCTCTGCCTGCAATCTGCAAATCGGAATCACAGCCAAGATAAGCTTGAATCGGGTCGATCACGACCAAGCGCGGTCGGAATTCAATGATTGCCTGACGGATGCGCTCATCGTCCAATGTGAGGCCGTTATAAACTTCTTCGTTGATGAAAGCAATCTTCCTGCAGTCTGCTCCGCAGCGTTCCAAACGGGGCTTTATCGTGTCTGAAACGCCATCCTCTGAGCACTGATAAATCACTTCTTGCGGCGCACCAATTTTGCATCCGTCCGGGGTCTTACCTCCTGTTGAAAGTTCCGCAATCAGATTCATCATCATGGTAGATTTTCCATCGCCGGGATCACCCTGCAGAAGTGTGATTTTCCCGATTGCAATAAAGGGATACCACAGCCACCGTACATCCGTTGACTGAACTTCGCTATACAGTGTCAGCAGCCGTTCCATTTCGTTTTCCCCACTTTATTTTCGCAGCTTGATTTCATGCTTTTATTATACTCTTATCAGATGATTTTTTCTGTGAAGTGGCACTTCACATGTGCAGCAAATTGTGATGTAACACTTCACAAAATTGCCTCAGAACACACGACCGCTAGGGGTAGCCCCGCCAAATTCTGAGCCACATTTTCATCATTTTCTCTATACAAATGAAAGTACATCCGTTAACTGAACCCCGCTGTACAGCGTCAGTAACTTTTTCACTTCGTTCTCGCTCACATTATCGTGCTGTTCAATTTTATGGTTTTATTATACACCTGTCAGATAATTTTTCTGTGACCCAGCAGGTCACTTGTTCCTTAAAATGTGACCTACTGGGTCACATTTTGGCCTCAGAAGCCATCTCCGCTAGAGGTGAAAAACGAAAATTCTGACTTCTATGTTGGCTGCTCTTTTCGTTCTTCTTGATTCGTTTTTCCATAGGCCAGATAATAAAAGTACTCTTATGCGGGCATTCGAAAGGAAGATTTACTTATGTCCGTCAATTATGTTGCTTTGGGAAAACGTATTGGTTATTTCAGAATGCAGTGTGGTAATATCACCCAGGAAGCCTTAGCCTCCAAAATCAATCGCAGTCGTGAATTTCTGGCCAAAATTGAAAAAGGCACAGAACACCCCAGCGTTGCCACTCTGGTCGATATTGCCGACGCCCTCTGCATTTCCATTGATGATTTGTTGATAGACAGTCTTCACTATTCCGTTTCAACTTCCAACACCGAATTGCATCGTCTGTTATTGGACTGCAACGGAACTGAGCAGGAAATCATTATCCGCACGGCGAAGGAGTTAAAGGCCACTCTTGTCAGCCTTGGAATTTAACATCCATCCGTATTAAAATCACAAAATAAAAAGGCCCGCATAAGCCGCAGACGCACCCTCGAATCATCTTGGGTGCTGTCTGTGGTTTATGCGAGCTTCGCTTTTATTGCCGGAACAATGTATTTACCTTAAATCAGGAAATCGCTGCACTTACTTTTCCTCATAACTGTTCAATGCATCCTCAAATGTAAAGCGAATTTTCACGCGTTCATCGTTGAAAACCTCAATGCGGTCAATAAAGGTTTCCACCACATTCTGTGATAAGTGCATCACATCGCCTGCTTCTTCTGCCGCGCTTACGACAGTCTGCAAATTATCAGCATCTTTCCTTACTGGCAGGAAAATTTGGTCTTTCTCGGTACGCAGCCTTTGAATCTGCTCCATTTTATCATCTTCCTGCACTCTGTAGGCATCTCTCTGCCGGATGAACTCTTCCTTACTCATATTCCCGTCGGCGTATTGCTCATACAGTGCAACGCGCTGTTTTACGATCTCTGCCTTTTCTGCACTCAGCTTTTCTTCCTGCCGTTCCAGTGCGGAAAAGCAAATACGGTGTTGTGCGTTCTCTGCTTCACGCTGCGCCGCACTTACTTTCTTGCTCACTCTTGCCATAAGTCACAGCCTCCTTTTAAGCAGACACTTCACGCTGCCCCATCTGCTTTTGATGCAGTTCTTCCAGCAGGTCTGCAATTTCATCCTGGAATCGGAACGTAATTTCCACCCGATTGCCCTCATACACTTCGATTTTCTCAATCAATTCGACAATCATCGGGCGGGTGATTTCTTCCAATTTTCGATACTTACGGTACACATCCAGAAACGGATAAGCGTTTGGAGTAGTCTGTAGGTTTTGCCGTTCTGCTTCCAGTTCTGTGATTTTGCGGTCATACTCTTCGATCCGCTTGCTGTACAGTTCGTTGTAGTTCAAAAAATCCTCCCGTGTGAGGATTTCCTCTGCGTAATCCCCATACAATTTTTCCTTAATGCCCTGTGTATGGGCCTTTTCTGCAGTCAGCTGCCGAATCTGCCGTTCGATGCGCCGCACACGGTAGGGTTCCTGCTGGGCCTGCCGGATGCCTTCTACAAACTCTGCTTCCTCCATCACGATCTGGATCTGCATCTGGAGCGCATTCCGCACAATGTTATAGAGCTTTTCATCCCGCAGATTATGGCTCGTGCAACTGCCTTTGTTCTGTTTGCTGCCGGAGCACTGATAATAGATGTACCGCTTTCCTTTATAGCTGGCCGACCTGCGTACCAGCCGACTGCCGCAGTCCCCACAGTAGAGAAAGCCTGCAAACAGGGCCACCGTTTCGGCATCGTTCGGCCTGCGAGTTTCTGTTTCCAGAATCCGCCGCACCAGTTCAAACTGCTCTGCCGGAATGATTGCTTCATGGGTGTTGTCCACGATTACCCAGTCCCTCATCGGCACGTTCATTTTCTTTTTGGAGCGATAGTCCAGTCTCCTTGTCTTTCCCTGCACCAGTTTTCCAATATAGACCTCGTTGTGCAGAATGCGGTCCACTGCTTTGGCGGACCATGGAGGCTCATCGCTCTTGCGGAAATGCAGGCTCAGCTTTGCACCGCTCTGCAACTTTCGTGCAGCCGGGGACGGCACCTTTTTCGCATTCAATCGGTCTGCGATGCTCTGATTATTCATGCCACTGATCTTCCAGCGGAAAATATCTTGCACTGTTTCCGCTGCCAGTTCGTCCACGATCAGCTTGGTATAATTGGCAGGGTCCTTTTGGTATCCATACGCTGCAAAACTTCCCACAAAATCGCCGCGCTTCCGCTTTACCGCAAGCTGACTCTTGATTTTGACGGAAATATCCCGACAGTAGGCATCGTTGAGCAGATTCCGCATCGGAACCATGATGGAATCGCTGGTCTTCCACGCAGATTGGCTGTCATAATTATCCGTCACTGCAATCAGCCGGACCCGCATGACCGGGAAAATACGTTCCAAATAACGCCCCACTTCAATGTAATTTCGTCCAAAGCGGGACAGATCTTTCACCAGAACACAGTTGATGGTCCCCTGCTCCAGTTCCCTGAACAGGTTTTGGAACGCAGGCCGTTCAAAGTTCGAGCCGGAGTAACCATCGTCCACAAACTCATCCACGATGCACAGTTCCGGGTGGTCTATGGCATAGGCTTCCAGTAGTGTGCGCTGGTTTGCAATACTGTCGCTCTCTGTCTTATCGCCATCCTCACGAGACAAGCGTAAGTACAAGGCTGTACGGTATCGGGTTGTATTTTGCTGTGTTCTCTTCTGCAAATTCATATCAGGGTATAACAAAAGCCTTCCACCTCCTTAACGAATCGGCAATACTGTTCGTCAGAGAAGCGAAAGGCTCCACATTTTCTATGTAGAACAATCCTACCGAGCAAGTTCTGCTCAGTTTGCACATTCCTATTTTCTTACCCACAAACAGCTTACCAGAATCATCATCCTTTGTCCAGTGCTTTATCGCATTAAAGTGCGAAATTTTCTGTGTGATTTTTCAGCAGCTTGCCGAAAGTTTCTCTGCCTTTTCAGCCGGCAGACTGAAAGCATCTGCCAATGCGCTCAGACAGTGTACTGCTCCCTCTCGGTGCAAAGTTCAGCTTCACAATGATTCCGTTGTCCAGATAGCAATAAGGATTTCGGACCTTATCCAGCAGATTTTTCAGCCTTTCCTCTTGTGGCAATCCGTGTTCCACTGCATCCTGCTGCAGTTCCTGCAGTTCAGACTGTTCAATCGTGCGGATGTCCCGATTCTTCATCTGGCGGATCTGCGCCAGCCAATTCATTCTGCCGTTTTCTTGCAATCGCGTTCCTCCCATTCAAGCCAGAAGTGTTTTCAGCAAGTTCAATTTTGCCTGTCCTATATCCTTTCTCATGCTGGGGCCTGTGCAGGCAATCGGGGTACACAGTTCCAGCAGACGGTCATAGATACGGGCGTGAGCGGTATCCTGCGGGTTTTTCAACTCCGTCAGGGTCAGGTTCGTGGTAACAATCAGTGGTTTCCTGCTGCGGTAACGGCTGTCGATAATGTTGTAAATCTGCTCCAGCGCATATTCCGTGCCCCGCTCCATGCCGAAATCGTCAATGACAAGCAACGGATAGCCGCAGAGCCTGTCCACGACTTCATTCCGCCCGGAAAAGGCGTTATTCAGTTCATTCATGATTCGGGCAAAATTCGTCATGCAGACGGCCACTTCCTGTTCCATCAGGGCATACAGTTTTGAAAATTTTACAAATTTGGACAAAAAGAAAAACGGCAAAGTTCAAAATCGAACCTTACCGTCATCCATAGAGATGTCTTATAAAGTAAAAATACTGCGGCAGACAGGTGTTGCGCCTGCTCATCGTGGACATATTGCTATTTTAACATTGTGTAACTGTCACTGATATTCATGCACTGAAAATTTTTGCAGATTACAGCAGTGCAGTTTCTATCAAGCTATTGCGTTTCTCTTTTTTCAGATATATAATTCAGACAAGCCAATTCGATTTATAGATTTTGTTGGGAGGTTTTCTCATGGCAAAAGATCGTATTGAAAGCAAGTATGTCACTGTAGCCCCCGGTGTGGAGTTACATATCTTGGAAAAAGGCGAAGGTAAACCGTTGGTCTTCATTCCCGGCCTGACCTTCTCTGGTGAGATTTTCAAGAACCAACTGGAGTATTTCTCCTCTGAATATCGTGTCATTGCTATCGATCCTCGCGGCCAAGGCTTTTCTGCCAAAACCGTGGATGGCAACGACTACCTGACCCACGGTCGCGATGTAGCTGGTCTGATTGATGCATTGGGTCTCAAAGATATTGTCCTGATTGGCTGGAGCACGGGCAACCTTGACACATGGAGCTACGTGCAGCAGTTCGGCAAAGACAAGCTGCGCGGCGTTGTGACTATCGATATGTCTCCGCTCCCGCTCTCCCCTGACCCGAAGTGGTGGACTGAGGGCACGATTGAAGAGCTGTCTCAGGTCGCCACGCAGGTGCTGACCTCTTCTCAGGGATGCCGTGAGTTCTTTAGCGAGTATGCGACTGGCGTCATGATCCAGCATAAGATGGAGCCTGATGAGCTGGAGTATCTGCTGGATATTTCCGGCCGCACACCATACTGGATCTGCCGTCAGCTGTTCTGCGACGCTGTGTTCTCCAACTATCTTGAAATCGCAAAAGATGTCGGTGCAACGATGCCCAGCCTGATGTTCATTGCAGAACACTGGCAGGACATTGCAAAGCCCTTTGTCGAAGCACAGCTTCCCGGTTACGACACCTACGTCATGGGCGGTCACCTGATGTTCTATGAGTACCCCGAAAAGTGGAACCGTGTTCTGGAAGACTTTTTGAATAAGCTATAATGTGATTTCAGCCGCCTGTGGTTCATTCCGCAGGCGCTTTTTTGTATAATTTTTGTATAATCTCCAGGAGTTCACGCAGTGACTCAAACATTGGGTGATGCTTCTTTCCCGCCCCCTCTGCGGCATCCGTGTCAGAACGATTTGTCGAATGCTTTCTTCATCTTTTCTTTTGCTTCATCCGGCACGTTGATCAGTCCGAACCGATAGAACATTCCGTATATATAGGTCACACCCCGGATATCGCCCAGTGCTTTCGGTCGTTCAACTACTTCTCCTACCTTTTTAATATGGCCCAGAGCTAGCCGCACGGAACTCCACGCCAGGCTTTTACTATTCTCTCTGCGATCGATCCACAGTTCTTTTGTGTACTCGCCGTTCCTGCCCTTTTTAATTTCGTAAGAGAATGGCAACCCGGAGTAGGTCTTAAATTTTACTCCAGTATAGGCCAAGACCACACCCCAGAAGTTTTCTTCTGTCGGATCAGCCCTCCACCGCTTCATCGCTCTGTATCTCCGCTGCCGCTCTGCTCCTACACTGATTTTCTCTTTTGATGCAGTACTTGGGAAATACACGCCTTTCTGATATGGTAGGTACGAAGTAACGGAGGCTTTGGAGAGTTGAAGCGCATTTGCGGTTGAGAGTATGGACGTTTTGTAGTCTTGTATTTCTCTATATTCTTCAAAAGTATCCTGTACCTTCTGCGCCACTTCCGATTCATACACACCGGCCGTGATGAGCAGTTTCCGTACCTTGATGGGATTTAATCCCAACTCATCTCCGATGGCCTGCAAGGACATCTCAGAATCATAATATGCCACAGCACTTTTCATCTGCTCTTTCAGATTCTTCCCAGCATCATACTCCGGTTTCAGCTTCTTCCGGCCACCGCCTGGTTTTCTTGTTTTCTTCATTTTACTCATGCAGCTCCAGCGGCAGTCCATCCGGGTCGTGGAAGAAAATCATCTTCTTGCCGGTGTAATCATCCACGCGGATTGGCTCACATTCAATCCCAACTTCTGTCAGTTCCATCACCGTCTGCTCTACACTCTCTACACAGAAAGCAAGATGCCGCAGCCCACATGCTTCCGGACGGTTCACACGCATCGGCGGGTTTTTCTCAGCGAAAATCTCCAGTTCTGTGTGCTCATTGACACGCAGATCCAGCTTCCAATCCTCGCGTTCCGGGCGGTAGTTTTCTCTGATGACAGAGAAGCCCAGCTTGTTCACATAAAAATTCTTTGCAGCTTCGTAGTCAGATACGATGATTGCAATGTGGTGTATTTTTGATAAATTCATTTTGCTTACGCTCCATTTCTTTTATTTCCGTTTTATTTCCGTTATAAACTATACATTAACTTTCAAAAAATACCGTGTGAACTCCTGGAGTTCAGTTTGTCCACACGGCATTTATTTTCTTCTTCAGGTCTAGGGGTTCTTGTTTATTTCAGCTTTTCCAGAATCTCATCCGCACTCATGCCGCTGGCTAATAATCTCTTAACCATACTCTCTGCTTCGGTCTTCTTAGCTTCTTCAGCGGCTTTAGCATCTGCCTTTGCCTTCTTCACTTCAAGCTTGGTGATTTCCTTTTCGACCTGCTTGACCTCAGCTCTCTGCGACTTCAGCGATTCACGCATAGACTTAATGTCTGTCTTTAACTCCTCGATCTAAGCGACCGTCTTGGCTACACCCTCTTCTAAGAGAGCTTTGTCCTTCTGCAGCTTTGCAATCTGTGCATCAAAGTCGGTCTTGACGCGATTCTTGCTTCCTTTGGTTCTGGGCATAATATGTAGACTTCATTTCTCTATCTTTCGAATGTTAAAATACCTTAAGCACAATCACTAGGATAATAAGTGCCACAGCAATTATTGGATAAAAGCACAATTCTGTTATTGAGAAGAAACAACTACATATACAAAGCCGTTTCATTTCTTCTGTCGTTCCAGTTGCTTTTCTTGTATCCAAGCTAAAATCTATCTGAGCCTCGTCCTTTTTTGCAACGTTTTTATACAATTGTTTATATTTTCGTTCCTGTTGCAAATAAAAAGAATCTAATGCCCAAAATCCAAAAATCGGAATAAATGCAAGCAAAATAAACCTTTTATCCGACCCTTGTGCTGAAATCGCCCCAACAAGGGCAATCAATGTCATCGACCATCCTTTTAACTGGAATGAATTTTTAGCCATTCTTTCAATAATGACTTCAATCATCTCAAGATGCTTAATTTTCTTTTCTGGCATAATTAATTTTCCTTACAAAGTCCCTTGTCAAAATAAAGATAATCTAAAACACCCTTGCCTAAATACTTACCGTCTCTCGTTGCATGAATAATATCATTTAGCGATATAATTATCAAATGTGTAATATCTGCATCATACTCTACAGAAAGTCCATCATGTCTTACCGATTCGTTTAAAGCAAAATTCATGCTCTTTCTAATCGGATCTAACCTCCGTAGAAGTTTTGACATCAATAATTCACTATATATCCATCCTGAATTAGTTGTACCATTAGACACATCTTTTGCTTTTAAAGAATTCGGTGTGTCAAGAAAAATCAAGCACTCTGTACTGTCCATCATCTTCATTAATGCACCGTTTAACATCATGTGAACATGAGCTGTAGACTGATTTCTTTTTTGATAATTATAAGAGTCAATCGAACCATCTGGGTTTGTTTTTGATACGCAATATTCATTATCAATTTGCCTTAGAAGATCGTCTGAATACCCCCAAACACAAGAGTCAATAAAAACCTTCAAACCAATATCACTTAATAATCCTGCGAATGCAATAACATCCTTTTCGTCTTTATGTGAATGGGATAAAAACACATCTGCTTTAAAGGATGGAAACCAATCTTTTTCGATTTCCGATGCCTTCAGTTCTCCATCGACTGAAAGATATTTATCCAAGGACTCCTTTATTTTTTGTTTGTGCGTACTGTATACTGCCAATCCCTTTTCATAGTATTGTTTCCAAATCGTTTCATTCATATCTGGTAAAGCTATCTTAAAAGTCGCAAACATATTGTAAGCACCTCCTCTATCTCGCTTGCATTTTAAAAAACGATTTTAACGTATTTCACATCACATCTTCGCCGATTGTAAGACCGTTGCCTGCTGCTCACCACGAAGAGGTGTGTGATTATTACGAGTAGCGTAGGGAGCTACCGTTCCCAGTATATCACAATTTCAACCCTTTTTACAGACGTTTTCTTGCCTTCATCACCGCATAATACATCAATCCGCCGATCATTCCGCCGACCGTGTTATAGAAAATGTCTGATAGCTGGAACGTTCCTAGCCGCATTAATAACTGCGCAACATCTCAATGCTTATCAAATTCCTTACGCTTCAGAATCAGACCTTCTTCCAAAAGCGCCTTCGGAGAAGGTACGCGCTTGGTATGTACAGGTGCTTCTACCAGTTCCTTGACCTTTTTCAATGTAAGCATTTTGTCCACCTTTCTGCCGTTCGGCTCCGGGTGAACTGAAAAAAGCAGCAAAAATCGTCTCAGATTCACCCGTTTTTTTAAACGGGAATCTAAGATTCCTCTTGCTGCTTTCTACTTTTGGGAAGTCCCTATACTAATAGGAATCCGCAGGGGCATTTTGGAATACAGTTTTAAAAATTTTTTTGAAAAACAAAAAAGGCCGGAACAGGATGAACTACTTGCAGGCGCACTTCTGCGCTGCATTCGTTCATTCTGTTCCGGCCAATATCACATATTGCTACGGTATCGCTCTAAACAAACAGATATTATATTGTAGACCCAAAAGAACATCTGATGGAGCTGGTCGGCTAACTAGGTGCCGCCTAAGATTCCACCTCTGCGCTTTCAGTGTCGATGAAGCACTCTGCTTCAGGCTTCTTTCCGTTGGTTCTCTGCTGTAAAAAATTCGATACTCTTCACGGGAAGGCCGTGAATGCACTCCACCAGAGATTCAGCAGAAATATAATCTTCACAGCCACCACGCTTGATCTGAAGCATATTCTTTCCATCAACGACACTGCGATTTCCGATCCGCAGCCCCTTTGGGGTGCGGATTTCATGTTCTCCGTTGCTCATCTTCTCACGGCCTCCTTTGTGTTGGTTTAAGTTTCTTTTTTTCTTCTATTCAATTTCACCTTTTGAACTTCCGCTCTTTTTTCACCTTTTTCGGCTTGCATATTCACAATTTTTACGGTATAATAATCCAAAAGATGATAGAATATAGCATATATTATAAGCAAGTCATATCGCTGTGTCAAGAGGAAAATGTGAAAATTTATTGCATCTTACTGATTGAATATTTACAAATTCCATTGCACATTGTTACAGCACGATAACTGCTCCATAGAAAGGTTGTAAACATGAAATTTGGGGAGAAGGTTCGCGATCTACGAAAGAAACATTCTTTAACACAAGACGAATTGGCGCAATGCCTGGGTATCAACAAACGAACGATCATCGGATGGGAACGTGATGGCCGTTATCCTCGCAGTGTTGAAATGCTCGAAAAGATGGCTGATATATTCCATGTACCTTTGACCTATTTACAGCCGGATCAGTCTTTATTTATCGAACGTGCCGCCGAAGCCTACGGAAAAAAGGGCAAAACAGAAGCCCAGCATCTCGCATTTGAGCTTACTGAGCTATTTGCCAGCGGAGAGTTGACCCCGCAGGATATGGACGGCATTATGTATGAAATGCACAAAGCCTATTTTAAGTACCGAGAACAAAAACGAGAAAAGGAACGAATAATGAACCTGTAAATCACTGTTCCATTCACTATGCCATCCCCGGAAGGAGATAACATTATGGATTCTGCATTTATTTACCAAGCTGCCAACGAACTTGTCAAAAATGCCGGAACTCGCAACATCAAACAGATCGCGCGCAGTTGCAGTCTGGACATCAGTGAAACATCTCGTATTAAAGATATGTTGGGTTTGCTTTCACTCTATTTTGATAAGCCACTGATCCTTATCAATCGCCAGCTGGACAAACAGACAAAGCAGATGGTGTGCGGTTATGCGCTCGGACATTATCTGGAGCATCAGCTTCTTATGGACTTGCATACTCTGAACAAGTTTCTGACCATTAAGGATAAGCACATCCTTCTTTATGAGCATAACGCTTTCACATCCCACCTGATGCTGGACAGTGAGGAAGTCTATCAGATGACGAAACGCAAGATGGATGCTGCTCAGATTGCCAATGCCAAACGCATTCATATCAATCTGGTGTTGGTAAAGCTTCTTGAACTGCATCATCTGGGGTATGATCTTCGGCACTACCACACCCAGCACCATGCATTTATCAAGCAGCTCAACCTGCCGGAATATTATCGATTTGATGCTGCCGGATGAATCCGTATTCCTGTAATCCTAAAACCCGTAATGAACAGGCACAGCAAACGTTCATTACGGGTTTTTCCGTTATTTCAGTTTAGCGAGGATTTCATCGGCACTCATACCCTCGGCAAGCAATTTCTTCAGAACGGATTCCGCTTCTGCTTTCTTTGCTTCTTCTGCAGCCTTAGCATCTGCCTTTGCCTTCTTTGCTTCCAGAGTGGCCACTTCTTTTTCGGCCTTCTTCAGAGCAGTCTTCTTTTCTTTCAGTGTGTTCTTCTGCTCTTCAATCGCTTTCTGGATGGATGCAATCTCGGTATTCAGAGATGCAATAGTCTCCTGCTTCTCTACGATCTGGGATGCGTAGTCTTTGGTGATATTGGTTTTAGGACGGTTTTTGCTGCCTTTCGTTCTGGGCATTGTGATAACCTCTTTCCTTTTATTGTGGTTTAAGTATAGCACTGTAGAGATACTGAACTAATATCTCATTTATTTTCATTATATATTTTCAAAAATTCATCTGCGAATTTTTTTACCAAATCACGGTCAACCGTTGTTACCAATGTTTCTCCATTATAATTAGCGGCCTTCGTCCAATTATAAGATCCATGCATAATATAATCTAAGTCCACAATACAGAACTTATCATGCATACGATTTGTTCCCCACACACCAGAACGTGGAACAACAACACATTCAAAGTTTTCTTTTAATCCTTGCAATAGGTTTTGATTTGAATCTTCATCTGAAATAATGATCCGTATGTGTATACCGTTTTGCTTCTTCTTTAATAATTCCTGATACAAAACCTCATTAGAGAACCATGCAACAGCAACCCAAATCAAATACTTCGCATCTCTAATTCCTTGTATTAAAACATCCTGAATTCTATCGAACTCAACATCATTTGATACTTCCGGCTCAATATCAGAATATATTATCTGTGGTCTGAGTTCCACATCTTGAATGGCGTATTCATCATCTTCTTCGTAAACATAATATACCAGTCTATCGATTTTATCTTTTAGCTCTGTTGCTTTAGTCATCAAAGGAATTGGCACTCGAATTTCAACATTTTCCCAGTGTTGATTTGATCTTGTTGCAAATTTCCATTGTGGAACACAGTTAATTGTACTTCTGCTAATTATCGGAAACAATTTTTCTTTACAATCCGAAAACTTAGGGTCATATTGTAAATCTGCAACTAATGTTCGTTTCAGTGCACCTGAATTCATACCTTATCCTCCAATCCTTCAGATTTTTTAATATCAAGGTTCCTTTCTATATTCGCTTATATATATATTCTTCTTACTCTGGTATTACTTCTCTGCTGCCTTCTGCATATTCAAAATAGTCATCCTTCCAAAGAACACAGCAGTTATACCCAGTGCTTCTATATCTGATTCCATCAATTCCTATTTCCTTGCAACATGATGCAACATAATTAGGAAGTAGATATTCATGTACTGTTTTACCCGTTTCATTTTCTACGGTAAATCTCATATGCTCAATGAAACGATTTGTTTCCTTTGCTTCTCCTGACAAATCCAATAATTTAACAGGTTTTACAGCTTTGAGCCCGATTACTTGCACACGAGGTTTTGTTCCTCCACTGTGCTTATAGATTTCCTTTAATGCACCTTCCTTATCTTCGGCGATATAATAGCAACTTCTTCCTACCTCATTATAGCGACCGTGTGCTGAAACATTTGTAGGTGCTTTCATCATCTCAGAATCATAATATGGACGCTGATGTTCGCCTAATATCCTTGCATGGTAATATGTAATGTCCTCAAAACTGATGAAATGATTCCAGTTCTTAAGCATTTCAAATATCCTGGCACCTACCGGATGTTGTAACGCAAATGCATAATTCTGTTCCAGTTTACTTTCAAAAGATACTAAGCTATCAAGCGAAAATTCTTCAAACAGTTCCAGTGAGCTTTCTACCACAGTAATCTGATCCGCTGATAACTTAACGTCTGGAGAGTCTTTATGGTAAAAGTCCTTTTCTTTCGGATCAAACCAAATTTTATCAGACTGCAACAGCTTTTTGGCAGTCGTTTTGGTCAAAGACTTTAATACTTTTTTACTGCCTAACGGCAATTCCAAGTCAGCATAATTTGGCAGCATCCTTACTACAGCAAAATTCTGTGCTGCAATACTACGCTCTAGCACATCATTTAAAGCAAGCGCATTATCCCACTGTGATGTCAATCCACCTATATAATCAGAAATGGCAGACAATCCGCTGCCCATTGCTTGAACATTACCTTCAAACTGTGTCCGAAACTCTCGCAATTCAGGTGTTATTGTTGCCGCCTCCAATGCAGCAAGAACATCTGAGCTAAATGGCTTTATATCTCGATAGGGCTGCATAGCCGTAGCTACAGCATTCAATGTTCCTGTCATAGAACTCATGGCATCATCTGGAACTAATGTTTGCGCCACAGAAGATAAAGATGCGTTTGCAGCGGCAAGCCCCAAACTATTTTGCTCCATCAAATTATGATATGGTTGCATGGCATCCTGCAATGGTTGCAATGCTTGAATAAGCGGTGCCTGTTGTACTCTTATTTGTTCTGCAACACTGGCCGTCACCTGCATTGTTGGAGTGCTCAGAATGCATGCTTCCCGTTCTTCCATTCTTTTTATGGCTTTATCATAGGCTGTTTCTGAAGGATGAATGGAATCCTCATCTGATTTTTTTGTCATTCATATCCCTCTATTTATTTTCAAAGGTTTTTCCTTTTTCTCTATAGTTTTCTCACATCTTCGCCGATTACCGAATTCCTGATTCTTTGATCGTTGCCTGCTGCTCACCACGAAGAGGTGTGTGATTATTACGAGCAGCGTAGGGAGCTACCGCTCCCAGTATATCACAATTTCAGCCAGTTTTACAGACGCTTTCTTGCCTTTATCGTCGCATAGTACACCAAACCACCTACTACTCCGCCGACTGTGTTATAGAGGATATCTGATAGCTGGAATGTTCCCAAGCGAAGCAATAATTGTAGCATCTCAATATTTACAGAAAAGATAAATGCTATTTTACTGCTTTGCCACAGTTTCTTCTTCCAACCGTGACCCACCTTTTCTTCGAACGTCCACATCACTACTGCTGAAAACGGCACCATCATGATCACGTTCTCGATGCACTCGGTGGTCAGCTTCTGCTCGCCGTTCACGGTCTCCCAAATACTCCATCCGCCCATGACATTGGACAACGGATTCATCCACAGATCACGGTTTAGCAGAGTTCTAAACAGGATCATCGAAGTCACGAAAACCAATAGGAACAACTTCCGGAAAAACGCACTCTCTTTAAATTTCTGATACCAAGTCACTATGGCGCCCTTCCAGCCCTTGCCAGCATGTGTAGGCTCATATGCATATAGGTAGAAAAACAAGGCCAGGAAGGAAATCAGGAGCGAGAATCCAAACGGCTCGTAGAGAGCCGTCAGAATGTTTGTGAGAATCTTCCCGAGTAAATCAATCGTTTCTTTCATCGTCGTTTACAGATCACTGAACAGGTCAGCCTTGTACACGCCGTTTTCCAGCATCTTCTTGAAGCTGTCCTTTACAGCTGCGACATCCTCATGATAGGTCATACCATACCAAGTGTCATTGGTTCTCAGAACCTTTACAGACATCTTTCCCTGCTCCAGCAGTTCACCGATAAAGATGGGAATCAGATATTCTGCTTTCAGAGGATTACCCGGGACCTCTTTCTTAAAGAACTCCTTAAAGCCATCTTCCAGCACATCCAAAAACTCCGGTGTCAAGCCCCACATATTCATGGAAACAAGAGAATTTACATCAACAGCTACGCCGTCTGTTTCTGCCCCAGTTGCAGTTTTTACAATATTCTTGGTTTCCACAACCTCAGTCAAATTGTTCTGGTCGTCCATCTTGCAAACACCACGGGTTACACCACCATTATCGGACAGAGTATTCTTCAGCACGAAGCCAGCCATACAGGACTTTCCGCCATTCACCAGATACTCATGGACAGCCTTAAAGCCCTCCTTGCCGTAGTAATCGTCTGCATTGATCACAATAAACGGTGTATCAAGAACTTTCTTTGCAGCAAGCACAGCCTGACCGGTTCCCCAAGGTTTTGTACGACCTTCCGGCAAAGTTCCCGGAATATCGTTAATATCCTGGAAAGCATAGTCAACAGTTACATTATGAGAAGAGCAAATGGAGGCAATGCGCTCACCGATGACCTCTTTGAACTCTTTCTCGATATCCTTGCGGATGATAAATACTACATGATTGAACCCGGCTTCGATTGCATCGTGGATTGAGTAATCCATGATGATATGGTTAGAAGCATCCACCGGCTCCAACTGCTTGATTCCTGTTCCAAATCGGCTGCCGATACCAGCGGCCATGATAAGTAATGTTGTTTTCATACTCTCTCCTTACTGCGTTCTTTCCGCTTTATGTAGATATGCCTTTAGTAACACTTATGGCGCTATTCTTACCAATTCCTGTTAAAATTTAAAGGTATCCTTCAGTCCCAGCCACTTCTGGTCTTTATCACTCAAGTTCAGCGCAGTTCCATCTTCCAGAGTGTAGCCCTCTGCACTTGCACTTCCCTTGTATTCGCCCTTCAGCTGCGGCCACTCGATGCCGATTTCAGGATCGTTCCAAGCCATGCCGCCCTCATCGTTCGGATGCCAGAAGTCGTTGACTTTGTAGCAAAACTCTGCTTCATTACTCAGAACCAGGAATCCATGCGCAAAACCTTCCGGGATGAGAAACTGCTTCTTGTTCTCGGCCGACAGGGTAACACCATACCATTTGCCGTAGGTCGTAGAATCACTTCTAAGATCAACAGCGACATCAAACACAGTTCCGCGCACAGCGCGTACCAGCTTGCACTGCGGATACTGCTTCTGGAAATGCAAACCGCGCAGCACGCCCTTCGTGGACATTGACTGATTATCCTGTACAAAGTGGATATCAATGCCAGCTTCCTTCATATCTTTTTCGTTGTAGGTTTCCATGAAATAGCCACGAGCATCACCGTGAACAGCAGGCTCAATAACACAAAGGCCCTCGATGCCGCCTACATTTTTCTCAACTTTAATCTGTCCCATCTTCTCTATCTCCTCTTACTGCTCGATTTCTTTCAGGTAACGGCTCAGTGCATCCTGCCAAGTCGGAAGCGGAGTAAATCCTGCTTCCACCAGCTTGCTCTTATCTAAGCGACTGTTGAACGGACGAGCTGCCTTGCTCAGACCATACTCTGCCGTGGTCACCGGCAGGACTTCCGTCTTATATCCAGCCTGACGATAGATTTCTTTCGTGAAATCGTACCAGCTGATATAGCCGCCCTCGTTGGTTGCATGATAATAACCATATTTTTCGGTTTCATTCATATCAACGAGCAGTCGAGCCAAATCGTATGTATAGGTCGGTGTGCCGATCTGGTCATTGACCACACGGACAGTGTCATGTGTCTTGCCGACATTCAGCATAGTCTTGATAAAGTTCTTACCATTCAGCCCAAACACCCAAGCAATGCGGACGATGAAATACTTCTCCAGTGTCTGGCTGACTGCCAACTCACCTTCCAGCTTTGTCTGACCGTATACATTCAAAGGCTTATAATCCTTGCAATCTGGCTGCCAGGGCTCTGTGCCCTGACCATCAAACACATAGTCCGTGCTGATATAGGTCATCTTACAATCCAGTTTCTTGCATACATTTGCAATATTCTGCGTGCCGCCTGCATTGATAGCACGAACCTTCGCTACTTTATCATCATCCTCTGCCATGTCCACAGCAGTCCATGCTGCACAATGGATCACGGCATCCGGATTTACTTCTGTAATTACTTTTTCAACGGCATTCTTATCAGTAATATCAAGAGCCACATACGGTGCTTTTGTTACTGCAGAGTCATCTGCAACACCGCTATAGCTCTCTTGAATATCAGAACCAACACCTTCATGGCCGCGCTTCAGCAGCTCATTCATCACATCATGACCCAACTGACCGCCAACGCCTGTTACAAAAAACTTCATGTTCTTTTCTCCTATTAGCGGTTGCTGTACATTTTCTCGTAGTAGTTCTGATACTCACCGCTGATTATGGTCTCCCACCACTCACGATTATCGAGATACCACTGGATGGTCTTTTTAATGCCGTCCTCAAACTTGGTCTCCGGCAACCAGCCCAGCTCATTGTGGATCTTGGTCGGATCAATAGCATAGCGCATATCGTGACCCTTGCAATCACTAACATGAGTGATCAAGCTTTCCGGCTTGCCCAGCTCCTTGCAGATAATCTTCACGATCTCAATATTCTGCTTCTCGTTGTGACCGCCGACGTTGTAGACTTCACCAACACGACCCTTGTGGATAATCAGATCAATGGCCTTGCAGTGATCTTCCACATACAGCCAATCACGGACGTTCAGACCCTCGCCGTAAACAGGCAGCGGCTTGTCAGCCAGAGCATTAGCAATCATCAGCGGAATCAGTTTCTCCGGGAAGTGATATGGTCCATAGTTGTTGGAGCAACGAGAAATGGTCACCGGCAGGCCGTATGTACGGTGGTAAGCCAGAACCAGCAGGTCAGCGGCTGCTTTGGAGCTGCTATACGGAGAGCTAGTATGGATCGGAGTCTCCTCAGTGAAGAACAGGTCAGGACGATCCAGCGGCAGGTCACCGTAAACCTCATCGGTAGAAACCTGATGATAACGCTGGATACCGTACTTGCGGCAAGCGTCCATCAGCACACTGGTGCCGATAATATTTGTCTGGAGGAAGATACCAGGATCTTCGATAGAACGGTCAACATGAGACTCTGCCGCAAAGTTGACCACGATGTCCGGATGTTCTTCTTCAAACAGTTTGTTCACAGCCTCGCGGTCGCAGATATCAGCCTTCACGAAGCGGAAATTCGGATTATCCATAACAGGGGCCAGTGTGGACAGATTGCCTGCATAGGTCAGCTTGTCCAGACAGATGATTCGATAATCCGGATACTTCTTCAGCATGTGGAACACAAAGTTACTACCAATAAAACCCGCACCGCCGGTAACAATAATATTCATGGTTTAATCTCCTCTACACTTATCTATATATTTTTACTCGTTTTTAATTAATACAGATGTTCCTGATACTTGCCATCCATGACGTCCTTCAGATACTGTCCATACTGGTTCTTCTTCATGACCTCATAGACTTCCATCAGCTCATCCTTGCTGATCCATACCGTTCAGATATGCGATTTCTTCCAGGCAGGCAATCTTACGATGCTGATGCTGCTCGACAGTCTTTACGAAGTTGGTGGCATCCACCAGGCTCTCATGTGTACCTGTATCCAGCCAAGTGAAGCCCTGACCCAGCAGTTCTACATTCAGGGTGCCGTCTTCCAGATAAATACGGTTCAAATCGGTAATTTCCAATTCACCACGGGCAGACGGTTTCGGGTTCTTGGCAAACTCGACCACACGATTATCATAGAAGTACAAGCCAGTCACACAGTAGTTACTCTTCGGATGTTCTGGCTTCTCCTCGATAGAAATAGCCTTACCGTTCTTATCGAACTCAACGATACCAAAACGCTCTGGATCGTCCACATAGTAGCCAAACACCGTTGCACCCTTGCCGTTTTCTGCATTCTGGACTGCTGCCTGCAGGCGCTTCTTCAGACTATGACCCGCAAAAATGTTGTCGCCCAGCACCATAGCCACAGAATCGTCACCGATAAAGTCGGCACCAATAATAAAGGCCTGTGCCAATCCATCCGGAGAAGGCTGAACAGCATAGGTCAGATTCACACCAAACTGGTGTCCATCACCCAGCAGGTTCTCGAAACGAGGTGTATCCTGCGGTGTGGAAATAATCAAAATATCACGGATGCCGGCGTTCATCAGAACGGACATCGGATAATAAATCATCGGTTTATCGTAGATTGGCAAAAGATATTTACTTGTTACCTTTGTTAAAGGTTACAGGCGTGTGCCTGAACCTCCTGCTAAAATAATGCCTTTCATCATTCTTCCTTCTCCGAAGCAATCCAAATTAATTTAAATTGCTACGCTCTATCAATGATTGTAGTAATTTTTCTGTCAGTCAATCCTACCTACTAGGGCTACATTCACAAATTGTTATTGCGTGAAAGAATTTCCCAATAATACTTTTCAACTTCTTCCACATCATTTGAAACCGTATAATTTATTCGGTTCTCTGCAATCCGTCTTTTTGCCAATTCCTCTGTCCATCCTATTACTTTAGCTGGGTTTCCTCCAACGATGGCGCCTTTCGGGACATCCTTAGTAACCACACTACCTCCGGCTACAATTGCACCTTCACCAATCACTACACCGGGCATAATTTTCGAGAAACCACCAATACATACATTATCCTCAATAGTAATTGTATCAAAGTGCGGATAGAATTTTCCCAATTCACTATAGGTTTGATTAAGTGCATGATAAAAAATATCGTGTGTTACAAACTCTACAGAAACAGCAATTATAACATTATTTCCAATAGATATCAGATACGGATCTGATGGGATTCCTCCCCATAAATGAACATTCTCACCCATATGGTGAAAAATATGTTTCTTTCGAAGATAATCTCCTCTCCATTTAGCAGACTTCTTCTTATAAATCGTTTTAAATAAAATATTTATCAGTCGATATTCCTTTCTCTTCTTTGCAATATTCAAATTTTTTCCCTCCAACAGCAAATCATTTATTTGGTATCATTTAACAGCGAAGTTACCTTCATCTCCATCTATTATTCGAAAAAATTCAATTCGAGACATATATAAAAAGTATAAAAGCAGTAGTCAAATCGAGCCTTTAATTTTTCTTTTTATTGTCCCCATCGCTGTCCGCATCAATTTAACTTTCGATATTTCTTTAGATGCTTCAAATAATTTTTTAATATTATATTGTGGAATCAGATTGCAACCCACTATTTTCATCCCAACTATTTTTCCACTCATTGTTGTCTGCATATTATAATGGTTTGGCTGGATGTATTTTAAGTCATTCATTTTTGTATAATTTTCTAAATATAGATATCCTTTATTACTTGCTTCTATTAATAAATCTCTTCCCGCTTTACTTCTTGCAAAGATTATATTTTGCCCTTTTCCCTCTGTAAATTCTGGTTTTTGATTTTGATCTAAATTCCACAAATCACCACAGGATATATCTGCATACATTCCTACGCCATTCACGCAAAACTTACACATTTTTCTTATATTACGTCCTAATATATGATTCCATGAATCAATATAGTCCATGTGTCTTTCTGACTTATCCTTAAGTGTTACCGTAGCTTTACCGGGCCACCCATTTCCTCTATAGCGGACACTATCTATCTGATCTGCCTGCACTCCTAGATTTTCTGCCAATTTCAATGTTGCATTTTTGCTTGGCGCTCCCGCACAGAAAAATGTCATCGTATACTTAATGCATTTTTTCAGTTTCTCATCAATCTTTTTATAATTGATAAGAGCTTCTATATCACATGGTTTCCCTATCACCACATATTCCTTATCATAGTCGATAATATTCAAAATAGTATCGTATGTAATTCCAGTTATATAGCGAGAAGACGCACATGAAATAATCTGTTCTCTCTTTTCATTGGCATAAAGTCTCAACTCGCAAGGATCATCCGGTGATGGACCAATTTGAATTACGGCATCACATTTTCCCGTTTCCACAAGAAAACAAGCCATTGCGGTAATAACTCCGCCCGATGCAGCTTCGTATCTTATTTTATCGTCTAGGGACCAGCCTTTATAAATTCCATAACTAGGCCCCCATAACTCTTTATCCTGTCGCTTGTTGTAATTAATACCATTTACTGGGCATATTTTCTCACACAGTTCAACTTGATCCTCAGTCAAAGACAATGGATAAGAAAATCCATTATAATCCACATATTGAACATCTTTCGCCGCTTTACACAAGCCACATCCAGAGCAATATTCAGAATAGAACTTCTCTTTCCTTTTTAGCTTTCTCTCCTTCATAGATTGACCCTTTCCTTCATCTTATCTTTTTCTTTTTAAATGCGGAAAGAATTCCACAATTCTATTTCTTTCCTTAAATAACATGGCGAAGAAGTACACAATCATAAGTACCCACCGCATAACTGCCTGTTCCATTAAGACGTAAAAAGCAACCGTAAATAAGCTAATATGCATTAAAGCGACAAAGAATGTTTTAATCGGATATATCTCAGGCCTCAATTTTTTAGCATAAGAAGTATGTAAAATCAATGCAACAACATACGACACAATCGTTGTATACGCAGCAGCTACATAGCCGAAATAAGGAATAAATATATAATTCAATACTAAATTTATTACAGCCGCAACTGCCGTATAAAAAGATATACGAACTGTTTTCTTGTAATAATGTTCTACATTTACGTACATCGTATATACGAAAATAATGTAATTTGATAAGACAACAGGAGGAATAATCACTATTCCTTCCCAATAAGGCTTACTTGCAAGAATCTTCACTACCTCAGGTGCCACCATAATCAAGCAACACATTGCGTAAGTCATCAAATTAACGTAATCTACTGCAACCTTATTAATCTCCTTGTACCCTTTATTACTCATTTGTTTCGTAAACCACGGTACCCAAACACCATCTAAAGATGTCGTAATAACAGTTGCAATCATGCTAAAATTGTAAATCAAACTATAGATTCCCGTTTGTGACGCGTCTGCCAACCAAGTAATCATCGTTCGATCCGACTGGGATAAAATGTTTAAAGCAATACCATGCAAAATCAAAGGAGTGGATATTTTGAGACCGTGCTTTAGAAATTCGATGTTGAAAACAAATCCACTTCTTCTAATGCTTAAAAATACAAGAAATATGCCAAAAAACAAAGTTACAATAGCCGTTGGAATTACTCGTCCCAAATAGCGATTTGTGTTAAAAACGTATAACATCGCCAGTACTGATAGTACTACTGACAGCAAATTTGGAACAATCATTAACATTGTTCTAAATTTATAGTTAAACTTCATCATCAAGTAATAACTATAATCTTCAATTATAGCTGCAGACATTGACTGAAGCATACATAGAAGAATGAGTATAAAAGGAATAGGTAAATTTAACAAAACTGACACAGAGCAAACAATCACTGTCATACTTACAGAGAAAGAAACAGTGAATAATAAAGTCGATGTCAGATATTCATCCACTTTTGCACGGTAATCAATAAACGAGGATCTTATCGCCATATGCAATGCAAATCCTAACAGCATTGTCACAATTCCTATCCATGAATTATAAGTCGTAACAATGCCATAATCAGACGTTGATAAAATTCTTGTAAAAATCGGTACTGTCAAAAAAGCAATGCCCTTGTTAAACACATTACCTATTAAGTAGCATGTACTTGCCTTCTTATAATCACCTGCATCCATCTATTGTCTGTTCTCCCTTAATGCATCATTATGCCTTTTATTTGTTTTTTCACATTTTCCAACTTTTCATTAATTTCAGGCATCATTCGCCCATACGCTTTACTCAGAACATCCTTATCATTTATATAGCGTACTGTTTGTTGAACGGCCTCATCAGTATCAATTCTCGTTGCAGATATTACAAATGGATAATTTAAATTTCCAAACAAACCTTCAAATTTCTTACTATATGAAAATGGTATTGTAGCAACACCTGCGGAAATTGCTCCAATTGTCGAATGCATTCTTGCACCGATAAAAACATCCATATTACTGATATAGCTTTTTGCCTCAATTGGATTTTTAAAATCCGGTGCTAAAACTACACATGGAAATTCTTCTTTTAACAACTTGCATACTCTGCTGTCATTTTCTAACGAATCGTAATTATCTTCATCAATAACGTGCGGAATAATATGTATCTCCGTTTTATCATCCTCACTATATTTCTTTATGATTTGACGACAGTACTCTCTATAATTTACTTTCAACTTAATATTATGTCCGCCGTCCCAAAGTAATGAAGAAACATTGATTCCCACCTTTCTTTTGCTTGAATTTAAGTCGTATTTTTCTTTATAATATGGCAGTGCAAAAGCCAAATCTGTTGCCACCACAAGATTTCCTACTCCTAATTCGTGCATTTCTTGTGCTGATTGTGTATCTCTCGAAAAAGCCAAATCTGCTTTTTTAACAAGATGAATCGCCCATTTTTTTAACACATTCGTATAAAACGGTCCATATGTCTGTGGCATTAGAACTAATGGTGCCTTTGACATAATAGCAATTTGTTTTGCAAGATCTGTATTGGCATTCCAAACCTTACCATAAATATCAGAAAATCCATCTCCATAAGTAATGTCAAATACACATTTGCAATCATCAAATACTTGTTTCATTTTAATTAAAAAAATAGGATTTTTCATATTTAGCCTGTGCCATACAAAACTAAATTTTGGATATTGTCTGGGAATATCACCTAATTCTCCATAAGAAAACACGTGAATTTCCATACTTTCATTCGAAATATCACTTAGCATTTCGATAAAAGCATATGAAAGCGCTTCGCACCCTTTATTAGGGGCTTTGAAATCAAATCCAAGCAATCCTATCTTTATCATAAATCTTTCTCCATTCTATTATTTTGATCAATTTTATTATAAGAAATAAGTAGTGAAATCCATATGCAATACATTCTGGCCAAATCAGTTTCTTGAACACCCAATTCACAAACAAAGTAAATTAACATCATTGAGAAAAAAATTGTATTAAACGAGCAACTTCCTGAGCAGCTTGAATTCTTCCTTTTTGCATATACTAATACAGCAACATAACTAAATAATAAAAGAACAACTCCAACTACTCCCGTATGAAAGAACACATTTAAATACTGATTTTCAATTGATGTCTTTGTTTGCCATTCATACACTTTATACGCAAATTCTGTAGATACTCCTTTTCCGAGTAACCACTTATTTCCTACAGAGAGTGCCACCCACTGCCAAAGAACAAATCTATCTCCTACACCTCCAGAATTGATTTCATTATCAAATGTCACAGTTCCAATTGAAGATAGTAGATCACTTATCAAAGGAATTTTCATTCCTACTGTATCGTTAAATATTATCAATAACAAAAGCAATATAGAAATGGCAACTGCATAATTTATAAACTCTTTTTTTGACTTTTTATATAAAAGTAGGATATGCAAAAGTATGCAAGCTATAATGGGAATTCTCGAAACCGTTAGTAGGATATTGATAACACTAAGTAAATATGCCACTTTAAGAAACGTATGTTTTTGTGAATGCTGCGTATAATTTTTCATCCTATAAATAATCAATGCAATGATAAAGACCTGATATAATCCATAAGAAATTGGTTGTCCAAAAGTTCCCATTATTCTTAAGAAGCCATATCTAACTTCATGAAAAAATGTCAAACCATTCGCATTCGAAAACAACTGAAATAAATTTATCTTTGTAATTGATTCTACTATTCCCAATAATGACAATATAAAGCCGCCATCAATCAATAGATTGATCGCTGTTTCAAATCTTCTATTCGTGTTCACAAATCCTACGATAAGTAAAGGAATAACTACCATCATCATAGCAAGCGAGAGTGCACTTAACCACGCACCCTCTGCACAGTATGATATAGAATAGTAAGTTGCGTACAATATGTATGGAAAAATCAAATACGGGATTTTACACTTGTAAATCACTCCGCCTATGATAACACCTATAATTGTCAACGCACCACAAAAATTAACGATATTTAATCCTTTAAAAAGATAGATATACTGTGGCAATATTGGGTATAACAAAAAAGTCCCACAAATTGCAATCCATCCAATCTGATTTTCTCTCTTCATTTTACCTCGTCATTCTCATTTTTTTTTATTTTGAAACTCTGGAAATTCGTTATTTTCTTCCAACGCTCTCTTAATTGCTTCCAAGTATCCATATTTGTCATCTTCATCTGGCTCCAGGTAACCACCTTCTGCCCATTCGTTCCACGCATACATAAAAATCATATCCTCGTGATAATCTTCCCTTGCATGCTTGATTTGCTTAGAAAGATAATACTCAAACTTTTCTGGAGTTCCCACATTAATTTGTCCTCGTTCACCATGCCGAGGAGTATTATCCCACTTGACAAATGCACCAGGGATGCTATTACTACGCATTGGCTTTGCCTCAATAATCTTCTGCCACATGGAATCATAATTTGCCACGGTTTGTCCGGTCATTTTTTTATATTGAGCAGTTCCATATCGGTATAGGTCAATGCCAAACTTTTTACCTGCCCAGCCGGCTAATAGTCTACGACATTTTTTTAACGCCGATACAATTTTTCCATCATTAGAATAGAGCCAGTGACTTGCATAAGGAGGTTGAAACTCAATATCATAATCAAATAGCTTTGCCTCCTTACTATTATTCCAGTCATAATCTCCGCTCTGAAATGCAAATGTAATACCGCTCAACCCATTTTCTTTGGCAAGTTTATCCCATGTTTCAATCATTTCTTTCATGCAAGGCACAATATCCGGTCTATAAAACACAAATAATGGCTTCCCATCTTTTGTAATATATCGTTCGTCTTTAAAGAAAGGTAAAAGATACATAAAATGCTGTTTCCATTCTTCTTCTTGCCCATACTCCTGTGCTATAAGCAGTTTTCTTTCATCTCCAACCCATGCTTTTGTCCATGGTTCATTTGCCCAGCAAATACAGAACGGTATATCCACCTCTTTATTTGCTAACATCTGTTCCATCGGCTTTTCCAAAAGCATTTTTCCATTAAACCAGTAGTGATAATAGCAAAAGCCATACACTCCATATTTTTTGGCCAAATCAGCCTGCCATATTTTAACATTGTCATCTAACAAATTATAGTAGTTTCCACCCAACGGAACACGTGGTTGCATATGACCTTCATATAGTGGCTTTGCCTTTTTTACATTAGTCCACTCTGTAAAACCATTTCCCCACCACTCATCATTCTCCGGAATGTTATGAAACTGCGGCAAATAAAATGCAATAATCTTCATGATTGATCCTTCCTTTTGTTAAACTGTTAATAAGCTTTCTTTTATTTATTCTTTTCTGCTATTATGTGCTGATAAAAACTATCCTTTCGATTAATTGCAGTCTCCAATTTATATGTCAACTTATGAATACCTGTAAGTTTTTTGATCCAATTCCATTTCTCTTCTGAATAATCATCGGCTAATGCCTTAACAAGATACTCGCTATAGTCACTGTTCATATATGGAATTGCTTGCTCAACTTCCGGGTTGCTCTTCACCGCCAAAGTGATAATCAAATTCGGCAGCAGATACTCAATTACATGTTCTTTTTTGAGGCAATATGCGAAAGCAACATTTCTTATTTCTCGAATTGTTTTGTTTCCCTTTTTTGCATGAAGAAACCATGCCGGATATAGCACAGGGTTATCTATCAGCAGCAGTGAATTTCGTACTGCAAAAAAGTCGCTATTTAAAATCATATCTGGAATAGGATCTGTAAGATACACTGTGGAATCAATCCATGTTCCACCATAATGCTCCAGTAATGCGAACTTCATTAGATCCGCATATCTCGCTATCGGAATCTGTCCAGTATCCTTTTTCTTTTCAATGTAATCTGGCAATCGAATGTAATCTGCAAGATTTTGATCGTTCAGCAAAATGATTTTTTGATTGGAATGTTTACATACAGATTCGTAGCACTTCTGAACAATGATCGGTGCCTGTTCAATACCTTTGTTCCAATAAATCCAGATCGGATTCTCCACATCATTTTTGGGAAAGCTAAGCCCCTGAACATCTGTGTCTTTATACTTTAAATATGGTTTTATCTTGGATGAAGCATGTTCCTGCCACAATACCTTCCGCACCTCATAATCCTTGACAAGATGTAATTTGATAAACATAAATGCCCCTCGTTTGACGGCATTCACAATTCCATATCTTTGAATAAAGCCTTTCATGCCAATATTTTGATAGTAGTCATTCAGCATAATAATTTAATTGTCTCCCTTTATCTTGCAGAAACCACTATTCAAAAGGCTCATAGATTCCGCACCAGATAATGGTAAACTGTTTCCTCCTTATCAATTGATGGTTCTAATTTATAGGTTAGTTTATGTATCCCAGTAAGCCGCTTAATCCAATTAAATTTTTCCTCTGTAAATTTATCTCCTAATACTCTAACCAGATATTCGCTGTAGTCACTATTCAAATAAGGCATCTTTTTCTCAACCTCTGGTGATGACCTTATTATTTGTGTAATTACAATATTTGAAAACAGATATTCTGGTACATGATTATTTCGTTTCCAGTAGGCAAATAGAACATTACGAATCTCACAAATCGTTCTATTATGTTGCTTGGCGTGGATGAACCAGACCGGATACAATACGGGATTATCAATTTCGCCGAGTGAATTGTGAAACACAAAAAAATCACTATTTAATATTTCCTGTGGAATTTCATCTGTTAGCAGTATTGTTGCATCCATCCATGTCCCACCATAATGCTCTAATAATGCTACACGCATCAAATCTGTATAAATCGCTAATGGAAGGACTCCGCTTTTTAATTTCTCATTCAGATAATCCGGCATATTTATATAGTTCTGCACATTGTTTTCTGTAAGCAAAACAACTTGTCTGCCGGCATATTTTTTTACAGATTGATAGCAAGTCCTTACCATCTCAGGTGCCTTATCCAGCCCTGTATTCCAGAATAACCAAATAGGTTCATCTACTTGGGTTTCTGGGAACGTCAGTTTTTCAGGAGCGGTATCTCTGAACTTCAGATATTTTTTACAAACCGCTGTGCCACCCCCCGATTGCCAAAGCAGTTTTCTCAGCTCATAATCCTTGACAATATGAAGTGGGTTACGAAGAAATTTGTTCCACATTCTTTTCTCCTCGATAAATTTTCATCAGTTTTATATAGTAGCTCTCTGTCGTTTCATATTTCACCTGACTGCAATTCTTTGTATATCTTTCCAGTACATCTTGTGTTTGAAGAACCTTCTTTATCGCCTTCATCAGTTCTTCCACATTACCCGCTTCAAACAATTCTCCGGTTTTACCAGGCTCAATTAATTCGGGGATACCTCCCATTTTAGATCCAACAACAGGCGTACCCAAAAGTACAGACTCCATAACGGAGTACGGGCAGTTTTCATACCATTCAGACGGGCAGACACTGATTGCTGCCTCAGCAATAATGCGATAAAGTTCTTCTCCAGTCTTAAATCCCAGATACTTCACATTTGGAATATCCTTCATTTTATCAGCCGACGGACCATAGCCAATAAACACAAATTCGGTATTGGGCATCTTCTTGGCTACTTCAAGCAACGTATCCGTTCCTTTATCTCGTGAAAGATGTCCAAACTCTAATACATAACCCTTTTTTTGAATGTTATCCAAGTGAGGCATTTCTTTTTTGAAATTATGCAGCCCAATGGTTTTATCACGGAATCTTTTCTGCGTGTCAAGTTTTGATTTAAGAAAAAAGCTACAGCAAATATAGGCATCTACATATGAGTATACTTTGCTATATTTCCACATATATCCATCCAACGTTCCAAGGAGACTTTTTGCTCTGGAATTTTTCAAACATTTAGTTTGAAGACAATGAATATAATGACCATCCAAGCATCGTTCACACGGCTTCATGTTCACATCGAACATTCCATGGCTGGGACAAACAAGCTGATAGTCATGTGTCGTGTAAACAATCTTACATTCCTTTTTTGTTTCTTTACGCCATTTGTTAATTTCCAAAATAATAGAAGGGGTCAGATGATACTGTATATTATTGAGATGTACAACATCCGGCTGAAAGTCATCTAAAACCGCACGAATTTTTTTACGCGCTTCTCTTGAGTAGATAATACGAAAAGGTGCATTTAAATTTGCCTTTATTCCTTGAGAGAAATCCATATTCGTCACATATGAGCCTACTCGATTTCCTACTATATTTTTCTCATTCTCAAGGCCAAAGTACTGAACTTCGTGCCCATGTTCTTCTAACATTTTTCCTACATCGAATGTATACGTTTCCGCTCCACCTTTGGGAAATATAAATTTATTTACAAGTAAAATCCGCATATCCTAATTTCCTTTTCTGTGAGTTTGCTTTATTTCATATCTCCTGTTCAGATAAAAAATAGCAGAAATATTTATCAACAAATTTTTTCATCATTTTCTATATAACTTCATCGTTTCCCTTACAACTTCATCCCAGTTATATTTCTCGCAGATAAAGTCAGCTGCCTGATTCTTCATTTTCATAACCATTTCAGGATGGTCACAGGCATCTTGCAATTTTTCTCGCAAGTCCTCTACATCTGACTTTTTGAAAATCAATGCCTTATCTTCCACAACCTCTGTGCACTCCGGAATATCCGAAACCAAACAGCAGTTGCCGTAGCTCATTGCTTCCAGTAGACTTAGCGGCATTCCTTCCAAATCAGACGGCAGCGTGTAGATGTAAGCGTTGCTGTATAGTTCATCCAGCATTGCTCCCTGCACAAACCCGGTAAAGAGAATCCGATCGTCACCCTTCGCCAGTTCTTTCAATTCCTCCATAAAGGAATCCGTATCACTAGAGCCGCCTGCGATAACCAGCTTTTTATCCGTCTTGACATTCTTGAAGGCCTCAACCAGATATCGAATCCCCTTTTCTGGCACCAGACGACCGAGGAACAATATGTAGGAATCTTTCTCCAATCCAAAATGATCCGTGATCAGCTTTGCTTCCCGAACCTCTGGCCGATTGACACCATTAGGGATAAAATGTGTCTCCCTTCCGTAGGTCTCCAAGAAATACTTCTGCACGTCTTTGCTTAGAACAATGATCTCGTCCGCATATTTCACAGCATTCTTTTCGCCGCCACGAATGAACTTGGATGCAACGCTTCCGCGCCACTTCTCGCGATCCCAGTCCAAACCGTGGATAGTGCAGATTACACGCTTGCCAAAAAGTTTTGGTATCCAACAGAAAAAGGCAGGACCTTCTGCATGGATATGCACCACATCGTATCTTCCAAATGCACTACAAAGTGCTGCGAAAAAGGAAGAGCTTACCGCTGCAAGTCCCTTCTTCTCAATGGTCGGAACAACCTTTTGACGGATGCCATCATATTCAATGGTTTTGTCATACTCTGCACCGCTTACATGATGGCCTGCTCTATTGTAGCAAGTTATATCACAACCATTCTGTGCCATTCGGGTGCATAACTCTTTTACAACAATCTCTATCCCGCTTTCACGCGAAAGACGTTTCTGCCCGAAAACCGCAAGTCTGATTTTTTCTTCCATTACTTCTCTCCAACCGTCATTCCATAGTTTCTATTCTTGTCCTAGGCTTATACACAATCCCAGCAGTTCTTTTCCTTAAATTGTCATGCTCGTCTTTCACTATTCACCTTTCCTACTTCATAGCACAACAACAAGCCTGTATACAGATTGCAGCAACAATCTATACGCAGGCTTGTCCTCGTACCTCCTTATTCTGTTTTCTGCTCTATCAGCTTTCGCTGTGGTGGGTTAAGTATAGAGCGCAACCAGAAGCCATTAACCCCCGAAATCACGCCGGAACGCAACGCACCATGGTAAACAGAAACAAGTTAAGGTAAAAAAGGTCAAGCCGCGCAAACCCGCATGAAATCAGGATTTTTTCTGGTTACTAACATTATTTCACAGGTTCCATGGACGGTAACAACAACTCTTTTCCCAAACATCTTCGGCAGCCATGCAAAGAACGCCGGTCCTTCTGCATGGATATGCACCACATCATATCTTCCAAATGCACTACAAAGTGCTGCGAAAAAGGAAGAGCTTACCGCTGCAAGTCCGCGCCGTTCAATGGTCGGAACAGACTTCTGACGGATTCCCTCGTACTCCGTTTTACCAGCATCGTCATATTCCGCACCGCTCACATGATGGCCTGCTCTGTTGTAGCATGTCACCTGACAGCCCTGCTGCGCCATCCGTGTGCACAGCTCTTTTACCACGATCTCCACGCCGCCCTCTCTCGACCACCTTTTGTGGCCAAAAACAGCAAGCCTCAATTTCTCTTTCATTTTCCCTTTCCTGTCGCTTTCCCCATTTAGGGATCTCATCCCCATACCGTGCCAAACTCCGGCCCGGTTTCCTTTACATCAGAAAAAGCCCGGACGCATCTACGCCCAGGTTTTTGACAGATTTACGCCGCAATTCATTGACATTTTATTTCCAGAATCATCAATATCAATTTCGTAAATGTATTTATTGACACTAAAAATATTTTACCATTTTTTCCTCTGGGGTACAATACTTTGCAGCTGTATCATTGCCTGCATCATGGCTAAGATTTCCGTACTTTATTCCGTCTTTTTTGTTGCAACATATTCATTTTAGAAAGGAACTCGTTCCATTGCTTTTTTGCAGCAAAAAAACACCCTTCCTCTCACGGAAACCCGCAAAAGGAAGGGTGTTGAACTCGTTATCCTGTTGTCGTACCAATCACAGCATGTTCGTATCAGCAAAGCCAATACTAGTTGTCATTCAGCACGGCACCTCAAGCACTTTTGAGCGTAGAGCTGTGATTAGCAGTTCTCAGCGAAGTACTTAATGGTACGGACCATCTGAGAGGTGTAGGAGTTCTCGTTGTCGTACCAAGACACGACCTGAACCTGATAGGTGTCGTCGTCGATCTTAGCGACCATGGTCTGGGTAGCATCGAACAGAGAGCCGTAACGCATGCCGATGACATCGGAAGAAACGATCTGATCCTCGTTGTAGCCGAAGGACTCAGAAGTAGCAGCCTTCATAGCAGCATTGATGGACTCCTTGGTGACATCCTTGCCCTTGACGACAGCAACCAGAATGGTGGTAGAGCCGGTGGGAACAGGCACACGCTGAGCAGAACCGATCAGCTTGCCGTTCAGCTCGGGGATGACCAGGCCGATAGCCTTAGCAGCGCCGGTGGTGTTGGGAACGATGTTCTGTGCGCCAGCACGAGCACGGCGCAGATCGCCCTTGCGCTGAGGACCATCCAGGATCATCTGGTCGCCGGTGTAAGCATGAACAGTGGTCATGATACCGGAGACGATGGGGTAGGTCTTGTTCAGGGTGTTAGCCATGGGAGCCAGGCAGTTGGTGGTGCAGGAAGCAGCAGAAATGACCTGATCCTCAGCGGTCAGGGTCTTCTCGTTGACGGAGAAGACAATGGTCTTCAGATCGTTGCCTGCGGGAGCAGAGATAACGACCTTCTTTGCGCCAGCCTGAATGTGAGCCATGCTCTTCTCCTTGCTGGTGTAGAAGCCGGTGCACTCCAGAACGACATCAACGTTCAGTTCGCCCCAGGGAGCGTCCTTTGCGTCCTTAACAGCGTAGATCTTGATCTCCTTGCCGTCCACGATGATGGAGTCCTCGGTAGCCTCGACGGTGTGCTTGCCCTCACCGATCTTGCCGCAGAAGGAACCCTGAGCGGTATCGTACTTCAGCAGGTGAGCCAGCATCTTGGGGCTGGTCAGGTCGTTGATCGCGACGACCTCGTAGCCCTCAGCATCAAACATCTGACGGAAAGCCAGACGGCCAATACGACCAAAACCATTGATAGCAACTCTAACAGCCATGTTAATAGTACCTCCTAAATGTTCTTACCCTGATTCGGATAATTCACGGTACTCTTATTTTAGACCAAAACGGCTAAACTTTCAAGTGCCTGCCAAAAAATTAACAAGTCGTTTTCATACTTTTTTGCTTTTGTACTATTTTCTCGGGGAATGGGGTGCTGTTTTGAGCAATTCAACCAAGCGGCTGCTGACGCATTTATGCATCCTGCGCAGTCCTTGTGCAGCGCACAGCGCTGAAGGCTCCCAAAGCGCCCACACAGCACAGCCCCAGCCGGAACAGCAGCGTCGGCGACAGCAGAGCCCCGCCGCCCTCCTGTACAAGGGTCTGCAGCACGGTGGGCAGCTCCCAGCACAGGCAGAGGGCAAACGCCGCCAGCCCGCCGGCGCAGAGGGTGCGCCCATCCGACGTGCCGGGCAGGTAGAGCGCCCGGGCCAGTGTCGAGAGGAACATCAGCCCCGCCAGCAGCTGCCAGACCATCGCCGTGGGGGCCGCCCGGTGCCAGCTGGAGCTGTTTTCCATAAAGCGGGCCAGCACACACCAGTAAAAGATGACGCTGCCCAGCACGGCGGGCGTCAGGCTGCGGGTGGGGGTCTTCCAGTCCTTCCGCAGCCAGCTCAGACCGAGACCGATCATCCAGAACGCACACAGCGCCTCCAGCGCAGCCCGGATAAGCATTATCACGCTGCTGTGCATCCAGAGGATGCGCAGCACAGCGGCCTCACCATAGCAGACCGCTGCCGCCAGTGCCACGACACCAGAAGGCGTGCAGTGTCCCCGCAGCGCGCCGACCTGCGGCTGACTGCAGCGGCCCGCCGCTACGGCGGCACCGACGGCCACGGCCAGCGCACCGTACCGCAGCCAGACCGGGCCGACGATGCACAGGCCCGTTTCTGCGTCCGTCCAGAACGCCAGGTCGATGCCCCGGAAAACGCCCAGCGCTGCGCTCAGGAAAAGCGAAACCATGATAAAGAAGTTCATCTGTAATCCTCAAATCTTTATCCCCTTTTTTTCGGGGAAATTATCATAAGTGTATGATAACGCGTTTTGGGCAGAAATGCAAGGCATTCCCTTCTTGTGCGCTTTTTTGCCGACAGCGGCCGGTATACTGAGTCCAAAAGTCTGTCCGGGAGGGAGATATGCCCCATGAAAAAAGCCTTTCTGCTCCTCTGCGCCCTGCTCCTCGCGCTGGGCAGCGCCCTGCCGCTGGCGGGCTACCGGCTGGCCCAGGCCGTGCTGGGCCGCAGAGCGGACGTTCCCCCTGCCCCAGCGTCCAGCACCTCCGCCGCATCGGAAGCCGCCCCCGCCGCTTTCGAGGGAGACGCAGACGTCTTTCTCATCGAAGACCTGAGCACCGGCGAGGTGCAGCAGGTGCCGAAGCGGGACTATCTCATCGGGGCCGCAGCGGCTGAAATGCCCCTCACATGGCCGGACGAGGCCCTCAAGGCGCAGATCGTCGCGGCCCACAGCTACGCGCTCTACTGCCGCGACCACGCCTCCGCAGCCAACGGCAGCTGGCTCTCTGCCGACCCGGCGCGGCGGCAGGGCTATCTGACCGACGCCGTCCTCCACAGCTACTGGGGGACCGACTACGAGGCCAACTATGCCCGTCTCTCGGCCCTCGCGGACGCCGTCCTCAGCGATGTCCTCTGCTATGGCGGTGCGGCGGCAGGGACGAGCTATTTTGCCATCTCCAACGGCCGTACCGAGGCCAGCGAGAACGTCTGGGGCAGCGCACTCCCCTACCTCGTCCCGGTGGACAGCAGCACCGACCTCTCCGCCGACAACTATGAAGTCACCCTCACCCTTTCTGCCCCGCAGGTGCAGCAGCTTCTTTCCTCGGGACTGGGCATCTCTACCGACTCTGCCGCGCCGGAACGCTGGTTCGGTGAGACGACTCTGACAGCTTCGGGCTATGCGGCCTCTCTGCCCGTCTGCGGCCAGACCGTCTCCGGCACAGCCCTCCGGCGGGCTCTGGGGCTGCGGAGCGCCTGCTTCACCATCCGGTATCAGGACGGCAGCTTCCTCATCACAACGAAAGGCTACGGCCACGGCGTGGGCCTGAGCCAGTGGGGTGCCAAAGCGCTGGCCGAGCAGGGCTGGACCTACGAAGCCATCCTCACCCACTATTTCCCGGGGACGCAGCTCTGCCGATGACACAAAAACAGGGTGGTCAGCATTGCCGACCACCCTGTGTCTTTTTATTTTGGGGAAGCTCAGCCCAGAAGCCAGCTCCACAGCCCCTTCTTCGTCTCGGTCACAGCCTCAGCTTCACTCTCGACTGCCTCAGCCACCGCCTCTTCGGTCTCCTGAACGAGCTGACCCAGCTTCGTGCCGGAGGGGTCCTGCACCGTCCAGTAGGTCGCGGTGCTGCTGGCGCTGCCGGAAACGGTGAAGTCGCTCATGAAGCAGAGCGTCTGGCCGTTGGAGTCGGTCAGCACGACCATGTAAGTGTAGCTTCCTTCGGGCAGCTCACCGAAACGGAGCTGGCTGTCGAAGTTCTTCAGAGACCAGCTGGACACATTGGGCGAGGCCTCAGCGCTCTGAACAGGCTGGTCGTTGGCATCGAGGATCGCCGCTTCCACGCTGCTCAGCACAGCGCCCGATGCGCTGGCGGCAGTGCCGCTCACGCTCATGCCCTTGCCGGTGCGGATGTTGACCGGGTAGCGCATTCCTTCCAGACGGAGGCTGTCCAGCGTCGCGACGGCGCTGTTATGGTCGGAAGATATGTACCAGTAGCAGGAAGCACCTGCGATGGAGATGCTGGCTGCCGAGATCGGCACACGGCCCGATGAGACGCTGCCGGCGGGGTCGGAGCAGTAGAACACGCCGTCGGTGTAGTCCGTCAGGAGAACGGCGTGGGGCTGGCGGCGGTCGTAGAGGACGATGCCCTCGGGGTGCTCTGCCAGCAGCTGGATGAGCACTGCCTTCTTCTCCCCGTTGTTGGACGGCAGAGTGGAGTAACCCACCTGCATCGCGTTATAGTTGAAGCTGTGGGAGAGGCCGCCTGCCCACGCACTGCCGCGGACGCTGTTCTCGGTCACGTCCGTCCAGTCGGTCAGGCCGTCCAGAAAAGCGCGGCGGCGGAGCATCATGGCGGCGGAGGCCAGCGTACAGGTGCCGCCCCGGCTCTGCTTGAAGTAAAATCCTGCGTCCACGTTGAGGTCCACCGCCAGCGCTCCCGGCAGCATCACTGCCATCAGCACGAGCGACAGCACAAGGGCCATCAGTTTTTTCCAGATCCGGTGCGGCGCACATTCCACGTTTGACTCATCCTTTCAGCTTTCATTCACTGCTGTAAAGTATACCATTTTGTTACACTTTTGTAAACCGCAGGGAGACTTTTTTCTCAGATTTCACACGCTTCGTACACAATTTCGGGGCAGAATGCACAAATAGCGTCTAACTTTTTGGAACATATAACAAAAAAGCCCCCGCCGTCCCGAGGGACAGCAGGGGCAAAACTGGAACGAATTTTCGTTTAGAACAGGCCGGTGATCTTGCCGTCGGCGTCCACATCAATGCCCACGGCGGCGGGCTTCTTGGGCAGGCCGGGCATGGTCATGATGCTGCCGCAGATGACCACCACGAAACCGGCGCCTGCGGCCAGACGCACCTCGCGCACCTCCATCGTGAAGCCGGTGGGCGCGCCGGTCAGCTTGGCGTTGTCGCTGAAGCTGTACTGGGTCTTGGCGATGCAGACGGGCAGGTCGCCGTAACCCAGCTCGGTAAGCTCAGCCAGAGTCTTGCTGGCGGCGGCGCTGTAGTTCACGCCGTCGGCGCGGTAGATCTTGGTGGCGATGGCGTTGATCTTGTCCTTGAGGGGCATTTCCAGCGGGTAGGTGTACTGGATGGGACGGTCCTCCATGATGTCCAGCACCTTCTCGGCCAGCGCCTTGCCGCCCTCGCCGCCCTTGGCGAAGACCTCGCTCAGGACGCAGGGGACGCCCTGCTCGGCGCAGACCTGCTCGACGTAAGCCTGCTCTTCGGCTGTATCGGTGGGGAAGGCATTGATGGCCACCACGACGGGCAGGCCGAAGCCGTTCTTCATGTTGTCGATGTGGCGGACGAGGTTGGCTGCGCCCTTCTTGACGGCCTCGAGGTTGGGAGTGTTCAGGTCGGCCTTGGCTACGCCGCCGTGGCTCTTGAGAGCCCGGAGGGTCGCCACCAGTACGCAGGCGCTGGGCGCGATGCCCGCATAGCGGCACTTGATGTCCAGGAACTTCTCTGCGCCCAGATCTGCGCCGAAGCCTGCCTCGGTGATGACGTAGTCGGCCAGCGAGAGGCTGAGCTTGGTGGCCATGACGCTGTTGCAGCCGTGGGCGATGTTGGCGAAGGGGCCGCCGTGGATGATGGCGGGGTTGTTCTCGAGGGTCTGGACCAGGTTCGGGTCGAGGGCATCCTTCAGCAGGGCGGTCATGGCACCGGCTGCGCCGATCTCCCCAGCCGTGACGGGCTTGCCGTCGTAGGTGTAGGCGCAGACGATCTTAGAGAGGCGCTCTTTCAAATCGGAGATGCTGGTGGCGAGGCAGAAGATGGCCATGATCTCGCTGGCGACGGTGATGTCGAAGCCGTCCTCGCGGGGAGTGCCGTTGACCTTGCCGCCCAGGCCGTCCACGATGAAGCGGAGCTGACGGTCGTTCATGTCCATGCAGCGCTTCCAGGTGATGCGGCGGGGGTCGATGTTCAGGGGGTTGCCCTGCTGGATGCTGTTGTCGATCATAGCCGCCAGCAGGTTGTTGGCGGTACCGATGGCGTGGATGTCGCCGGTGAAGTGGAGGTTGATGTCCTCCATCGGCACCACCTGTGCGTAGCCGCCGCCGGCTGCGCCGCCCTTCATGCCGAAGACAGGGCCGAGGGAGGGTTCACGGAGGCAGAGCATGGTCTTTTTGCCCAGGGCGTTCATGGCGTCGGCCAGACCCACGCTGGTGGTCGTCTTGCCTTCACCGGCAGGGGTGGGGCTGATAGCCGTGACGAGGATGAGCTTGCCCTGCTTCGATGCCTTGTGGATGAGGCGGTGGTTTATCTTGGCCTTATAGCGGCCATAGGGGATCACATCCTCGTCGGCAAGGCCCAGACCGGCGGCGATGTCGGCGATGGGCTTCATTTTGGCTTCCTGTGCGATCTCAATGTCAGACTTCATATTCAGCATCCTCCTTAAATAAAAAGGGCAGCTTTGCGCACCACGACGCAAGGCTGCCCAGACGGTCGGCATTAAAGCTTCTCTCCCCTTCTGCACTGTGGTGCTCCACAAGATCCGTCAGCAGAAGGGTCAGCTTGGAAGCTACTTTCACAGCCATTGTACACCGTCTGAATGGCATTTTTGCCCGCATACTTCGTTGCTTTCCCTTGCAATCCGTCAGGATCGCTGCGGAAAAGCGCCTTGTCTGCCAGCAAAAATTCTCATCCATTCGGCGCACTCTAGCTATGAAAGCAGCTTCTAACATCTATAAAATAGCACATCAGCACAAGGTTTGTCAAGCACAAAAAAGACGCCCCCGCTTTGCAGCGAGAGCGCCTCTTTGTTCAAGAATCGAAATTCAAGAAGCTAGCTTTAAGGGGGTTAAATTACTTAACCTCAACCTTAGCGCCGGCATCCTCCAGCTTCTTCTTGATGTCCTCAGCCTCAGCCTTGGAAGCCTTCTCCTTGACAGCCTTGGGAGCGCCGTCAACGATAGCCTTAGCCTCCTTCAGGCCCAGACCGGTGATCTCCTTGACCAGCTTGATGACGCCCATCTTGCCAGCGCCAGCCTCGACCAGGATGACGTCGAACTCGGTCTTCTCTTCCTCAGCGGCAGCAGCAGCGCCAGCAGCAGCGGGAGCAGCAGCAGCAACAGCAGAAACGCCGAACTCTTCGCAGTATGCGTCGATGAGCTCCTTCAGCTCCAGAACGGACAGCTCCTTGACGGAGTCGATGATGGCAGTAATCTTCTCAGAAGCCATAGTAGTAACCCTCCAATATAAATGGTTTGTTTGTTGATTTCAGATGATTTTTAAGCAGCGGTCACGCGGCCATCAGGCAGCGGGCTCCTCCTGCTTGTCGGCATAAGCCTGCATTGCAACGGCCAGACCAGACAGAGTGCTGGTGAGGGCGCCTGCAAACATGGACAGCATGCCTTCGCGGTTGGGCAGCTTTGCGATGGCGTTGGTCTCGGCAGCGTCCATGACCTTGCCTTCCATGAAGCCAGCCTTCACGACGAACTTCTTGGACTTATCGCCGTCCTGGTACTTGCACAGGATGCGGGCAGCGGACATGGGGTCTTCCTCGTGAGCAAAAGCGATAGCGGTATCGCCCTTGAACTGCTCAGCCAGGGCCTCCAGAGAAGTACCCTTGACAGCCAGACGCAGCATGGTGTTCTTCACGACCATGTAATCGACGCCTGCCTCACGCAGCTCCTTACGGAGCTTGGTGTCGTTCTCGACGTT